>LSQX01378348.1_pt1 | contig 167931 bp, 155 predicted proteins | sample 654561 | NCBI WGS metagenome assembly LSQX01 (sample SAMN04489861, study PRJNA283612) | anaerobic digester metagenome | isolation source: 4 biogas reactors fed with cattle manure at either 37C or 55C with and... | place: Denmark: Kongens Lyngby | collected 2014 | reverse complement strand
GAACTTGAACATGAGGGCGGGCTGCCACTGCCAGACAGGCAGGTGCAGAATGAGCCCAAACCGTTCCATCATCTGTATGCTTTGGCCGTTGGACAGATGTCATATAGCAAACACGATCACCTACCTCTACATCGAAATCCAGAACATCATTACCATTATTTAGGATAGTTTTTGTACCCGGAGAGAAGCGCTGAGCATCAGGATTTGCTACTTTTTTATAGTCGGTGCCGCTGAACTTACTTTCCACATAGTCTTGGGCAGCCCTGTTGTGATCAGATGAGGTGCTTGTGCCTTCGTTACCTAGATCCCTGTCAATAGCACTATTACGAACAGCCTTCTTAACAACAAACCGAGAAACTGTACTGTGAGACAACCCACTAGAGTCATCGGTAGGGCTATTGTTTTGCACCCTAGCAGTAATGCCCTCAACATCTTTATTGCCGCTAAGTTCTGTTGTCCCAACACTGATACTTGGCTTTAGTGAGAACTCTGCTGGCTTAGTGTCTACCTCGTATTTAAACTCTATACCTATATAGGAGCGGTTTAGATCTGAAACCCAAGACGTTGGTATATGTAAGCCTAATGCCTTCTTAAGTTTATCTTCAATAAATGGCAAAGCTGAATACTCTTGCTGCAGCCACCTACCAGAACGCTCACCCGGCACATCCCCTGGCCTTTCTAGCATACGGAATTTAAATCCAGCCGAGTGAAGACCATCAGTATTACAATTTAATACATAACGACTAAGTCCGGTACCGCTAAACCAGTAAGCTGGGACTCGCTTAGTTAAGCCTCTTAGAGACTGTTCTGCACTTTCAGCTGTGATAGTTTTATCATCTACAGACCTTTCGATTAGACCTTTTAGGGCATTACCTCTAATAGAAGGCGGGGAGCACTTTGCCCTATCTAAGAAATTAATTGGATCACTAGGGTCATTGACAGGCACTGAAATCACAGCACCTCTATCTTCACCGCCAAGTAGAGTAGCATCAGTCAAAGCAGTAATAGAATCTAATGGCGACGCACCACCTATAACATCCTCTAGCGTAGGCTTACTTAGAGGGTTTCTCCAGCTCCAAATTGAAATGTACTTATAGCCAAGATTCCACAATAAACTATAAGGATGAATCTTGTTCCTAGCATAAGGGTTAAAAGATGAAACCTTAAACTTAAAGTTATTTGAGTAACCTAAAGTGTTACCTTCACGATCAACGTACTTAACAAAAATCACGGCATTAAAAGCCGGGTTTCTATCCATACAAATAACCGGATCGTAGGTATACAAAGCCCCTATTCCGGTATAGTTTAAGATTTGAGGAATCTCTGTGACCGTAATAGGCCTGCCATCGTCCTTTGGATATTGGTAATCGTCTGCAGAAACCGAGCTTGCCATCAAAAAAGAGGCTATAACAGATATGATAATTCCTAGACTATATATTTTTTTCATACTCTACTTTCCTTCTAGTGCCTTTTTATATCGCTCTTTAATACCCTTATCGGCTTCGTCTTTGCTGATATAGTACATAAAGCTATATCCCGATCTTGCCCCACCCTCAACATTAAGTTCATCTGGGTAGCTAAAAAGGTATGGAGGGCCAACAACATCCTGTATAGGTGTTATATCTCCGGGCTTCATCTTATCGAGTGTCAACTTTGTTACTCTATAGTCTATTGTTCTACCGATAACAGTATCTTTAACACCGTCCATTGGTACATAATGAATTGCGCTTGTATTGGCTACCCCCCCGTGCCCAAGTCTTTTGTCGCTTCGTATCTCATTAACAGCTGTCTGTGGAGAGATTTTCTTATCCTTCAAAGCTTGATGATATTTTTCGGCAGCAGACTTTGCATACGCAACATCTTCCCTAATTTTGTCATGACTCAACTCAGAGGCACGTTTCTTAATATACTCTTCTCTTCCTAGCTTCTCTTTTAGACCCTCTTTGTCAGCAACAACATTTAATAACGCTTCATTAATGCGTTTTGTAAATGGAAACTCAAAGGTAGCAAACTCATAACCGCCTTTTGATAGATAGTCTAACTCGCTATCTATAGCTTTGACATACTGGGCGCGTTGATAGTAGGATTCTTCGGCCATATTATCAATTTTTTTACCAGCCTGCCTAAAAGCAGCTGCCGCCGCCACTGACATATAAGAGCTCTCATCAAGTCCAACATCTTTTGCGGCCGCTTGGGCTTTTAGGGAATTAATTAGAACCTCACGCGCATCTTCTGATGAAACGTTAGCGCTCTGAGCTTCCTTAATTAGCTCAGCATACCTTTCTTTTGTAATCGAATAATCACCGTACTGCAATTCTATACCAGACTTACGGGTATTAAGCATAGCAACAAGAACAGCAACCACTGCCACGATACTAACAACTAATGCTATCAACAAAAAACGTAAATTTTTTGATATTTTTTTATCTTTTCCTGTCTTTATAACCGGCATTTACACCCCTCCGCCCTAATAAGGATACTTATTACCCTGTCATTGTAACTTAGATGTCTAGCATAATCAATATGGTTATGCTAGATTATAAGCCACAATCACGTAACTATAACAGGTGTGATAAAATATATATAAGATTCTAGAAAAATTAATAAGCATTTTAAGTATAATCTACAGCTCTACGATTCATCATATGGGATGTCTTAATAAGATATGTAGCGGAAAGGAATATTAAAATGGTAAGTATCGGGATAGTAGGCCTACCAAATGTCGGCAAATCCACCACCTTTAATGCATTAACAAACAACGATATCCTAGCAGCTAACTACCCGTTCGCCACTATCGAACCCAACACCGGAATTGTTCCAGTGCCAGATGAACGTTTAGGGAAATTAGCTAAGATATACGGCTCAAGTAAACTTCTACCAGCCAGCGTTACCTTTGTTGACATTGCGGGACTAGTGGCCGGAGCTTCAAAAGGTGAAGGGCTTGGCAATAAGTTCCTGGCCAATATTCGACAATGTGATGCAATCGTCCATGTCGTTAGGGCGTTTGAAGATGGTGATATCCTGCGTCATAACGAAGAACCAGTCGATCCAAAAAAAGATATAGAAATTATCAATACTGAGTTAATACTAGCTGATATTCAAACTATCGAAAATCGACTACCTCGCCTGCAAAAAGAAGCCAAAGCTAAACCTGCCATAAGAGAACAAGTTAGTTATCTAGAGAGCCTACTTCAACACTTAGAATCAGGGACACCTCTATCTTCCCTAGCTAAACTGAACACAGAAATAATTCAAGACCTCCATCTTCTAACTGCTAAGCCTGTTATATATGCCTTTAACGTCGATGAGAACGGGCTCACAGACGAGCAACTTCAATCTAAGCTAAGCAAGATAGTCTATCCAGCAAAAAGCCTCTTTTTAAGTGCAAAACTAGAAGATGAAATCAAAGGCTTGTCGCAAGATGACGCCAGCGAACTACTCGAAAGTTACGGCGTAAAAGAAACTGGGCTAATGCAGCTAATACACGCTGCCTATGATACTCTAGGTCTGCAAAGCTACCTAACAGCTGGCCCAAAAGAGGTTCGTGCCTGGACCATACATAAAGGCTGGACAGCCCCTCAGGCAGCTGGTGTAATCCATACAGATTTTGAACGCGGTTTCATTGCCGCTCAAGTGGTTGATTTTGATGATTTAATCGCAGCTGGGTCAGAGCAAGCCGCCAGAGCTGCTGGTAAAATCCGAACTGAAGGTAAAGACTATGTCATGCAACCTGGTGACGTCGTGGAGTTTCGCTTTAATGTCTAGCATATTTGGTGGAATATATTACGATGACAAGCTTAACCCAGCTATGAGCTTGGTAGATAAAAACTTATCGCCCCTTTCAATTGAAGGAACTATTTCGTTTGACACTTCCCAGCGACACTGTATTGGCTGGCATGATCTATCATCTGGCAAAAGCCAAGCCTGCCCAGACAAAGCTACTACCGACAATAAGTATGATACCTGCCCCGCCTGTCAAAAACGTACAGGCTTTAATCCAGCCTTCTACCATGCAACGAGCATCTCGCCCCAACAAGAGGCTCGCAATGCTCAACCTCACATTCTCTACCTAGCCTACATGGGTAGTAGCTACGTAAAGGTTGGGATTAGCTGGGCTCAACGAGGAATACGCCGGCTACTAGACCAAGGAGCTCGCTCGGCTATAATTCTTGATACTTTTTCGACAGCTTTAATTGCCAGGCAATACGAAGCATCCATCGCCAACCTACCAAATATACATGAAACAACCCCAACCCGAACCAAATTACAACTTCTAGCTCAGCCATACGATCAAAATACAGCGCAAAAATCATTAATCCAAACATTAGAAAATATTGAATCTTCCCTAAAAACTAAGTTTAACGCTAAAGATCCAATACATTTTGACGAATACTATCAGATCAATGACAGCCTGCCAGCAAATTTTACTGAACTAAAAAACCCAATGATATCGGGTAAATCCGTAGCTATTATTGGTGATATTTTATTTATGCAGCACAATGATCGGCACGTCGCCCTACCCCTAAAACGTTTTACAGGCTACAAAGTATCCGTCACCAGTACAATCGCCCCTTTAGAATTACCGGCCGAACAAGTCTCTTTATTTGGCTAGCATCAACTTATAAAATCTTTCTAAATTACCCTTTGCGCCAGACACATCACTATCACGCTTATCGATAATCACAAAGGTTTGTTGAGCCCATGCTTCAAAGTCCGCTAAAATATCTCTACGTATCCTGCTATTTTTGATTACACCCTTATTGGTTTGGCTCCTACCTGCTTCAAATTGAGGCTTTAGCATCGCCACAAGAACCGTCTTAGGGTTCATTAGATTTTTAGCAACATGCGGCAAAATATCACGCAGGCTTATGAAAGACACATCTCCAACAATAATATCAATTGATTGTTCTGTATAAAAATCACGTATATCAGTTTTTTCATGTAGCTCAATTCGATCGTTACCCCTTAGGCTGGGGTGAAGCTGATCAGTTCCAACATCTACCGCGATAACCTTCTGGGCACCGTGCCTAAGAGCATAGTCCGTGAATCCACCAGTACTACTGCCAATATCTAGTACAACCTTATTATTAAAATCAATACCCAGGCGACTAGATACGCTGGCCAACTTTAAGCCCGCTCGGCTAACATACTGCTCTTTTATAGATACAGAAATCTTATCCTTTTCAGAAACCATCTGACCAGACTTACTAGCCACAGAACCATTTACTAAAACCTTGCCGAGTTGAATCAAGCTATCGGCCTGCGACCGACTGCTGGTTAGCTTTCGCTTATACAACTCTTTATCAAGACGCTGCTTAATCATGGATACATCTGAGCCTCAAGTTCTCTTGTTATTTTGGCAATTATACCATAATTAGCACCTTTTGTCATTATAGATATTGCATACACACCCTTTGGATGATGAACAATACCCGTATCATGTACATAATCCCATAAAAAACCGACTTTATTAGCAGTCCAGCCCTGAGTACCGGAGGGTATACCTTGACGCCAAATCTGTCTACCCATCATGTCTAGTAGCTTGTCCCTTTCGTATCCCCCTGCCAAACTACCATCATTAATTCCAATGATGGTACGTAGCAAATCGTCTGAACTGGTACGAATAGCCCCCTCTGCTGTAAAGGTGGTAGCTTGACTGATGCCCCTTTCATACAAAAAGCTGTTTAAGGCAGTTCGTCCGAATTGACGTATCCACTCCTCTGCGCACTGATTGGTCGAAACCACAATCATCTGATGAAAACAACCATCAACCGTTGTGCCTAAGACTGAAGATTGCCAATTTAACCTACCTGACTTAATCTCATCAAATAAACGAAGGGCAATGTAAAGTTTATAGGTACTAGCACTCGGAATACTCTCAGTGCCACGATAAGAAGCCCCCCAGCCCTCTCCGTTCAACTGCTGTAAACTAATCCTGGTGTCATATCGTCGACCAATCTCCCTAAGTTTAGCTTGCAACCCTGCTTGAGTATGAGAAAATGAATACGACGTCTTGACCTCTGGCATTATCGGCTCTAGATCAATAGAGATGTATTTATAAACACCAGGCCTAAACAGTATTGAGCTCATTTTTTGCTCAAAATCAAGTCGATTAACCCTCTCGCCAGTCACACCCTCTTGGCGCAGAACCTCCCGATCATCAACTACACTTACAATCGTCTGACCAGCCGGCTTAGCTACTAACTTGTCCATCGCATCAATAAAGTCACCAAAAACCTGGCTATCAACATCGAGTTTTACCTTGCCAGACTCCTCAACCACCCTCAGCCAACTCGCTAGCTGCTCCTTACTAGGGATAAATTCTTCTTGGCGACCCGCAACCGAAACAACTATATGCTTGCTAATAATATCTTCGGCCTGCTGACGAACATGGAGTAAGTCTGCCGAACTGGCAGATGGCTCAATAGAAGCCTCTGGCACATCCAGCCTAACAATACCTGATGTATCAATATACTTATTTTTAATCGCTAATCTTAATTTATTTGCATCAACCGATAGCCCTTTTTTACCGTCTTTAATGCTTATATTGCCGTCTCTTATGCTAATGCTCGCATCAGTCGCCTTTTTTGAGTGTTTTTTTGAATAGTTGAGGGTATAGTTTAGCAGCGGCTTATCATCAAAAGTAATCGGCAAGGTTAAAACATCTGGCCTCCAAAATAAAATAGAAAAAGGCACCCAGCGCCACTTCTTTGGATAATAGCTAAGATTATTAAAATTAGCAGACTCATCTAACCTGCCACCTAGCTTAATTAAGTCAACCTGCTCCTTGCCGTAACTGCCAGTTAATTCTAGTCTAGTCGACACAAACTTAGACTGCTCCATCATGACCATGTCGTCACGATGTTTTAATCCATAGGGTTCACGGTTGTATCTAGCTAGCGGCAAAGTCAAATATGATGGATAAAATAATTGTGCCAGAATTTGAAAGATTAAAAATATACCTAATAATGCCCACCCTAAGCGTCGCTTAAGACCGCGAAACACTCGAGCAGCTCGACGTCTTCTGTACGCGGCCATTCTTTGAATCTTTCTCTGCCTACCCATAGCTCCTGAGGTCTTGCCAGGTGAACCTAAATTCGGCCTGATTTATTATATAACCAGTATAGCAGTTTTATTTTTTTCGCTCACGATATTCGCCTGTTGAGGTGTCAACACTAATGATATCGCCCGTCTTTATAAAGGCAGGAACCTTAACAACCTTGCCCGTCTCAAGAGTGGCATCCTTTAACACGCTGCTAGTAGTATCGCCCTTAACCACATCTTCTGTATATGTCACTTCAAGGTATAGATTCTTAGGCAGCTCAAGATTAATCACGCTACCATCAAAAAGTTGTAGCTGAACCTCTTCACCCTCTTTGAGGTAGCCCGAAGCTTCGTCAACAATATCAGAAGAAAGCTCAAACTGCTCAAAGCTCTCTGGATCCATAAAGTGAAAATCATCGCCACTTTGATATAGATACTGAACAGTCTTATTGCTCACCTCTGCACGCTCAATCTTTTCTTGACCCTTGAATGTTTTTGGGATAACACTGCCGTCAATCAGGTTTTTTAGCTTAACGTTAACAATCGAACCGCCACGACCCATTACTTTTTGAGCATAATCAATAACACGATACGGCTTACCTTCTATCTGACAAACTGTACCTTTTTTTAAATCTGTTGGCTGATACATATCATCTCCTTGTTACACTTTACGAATATATAAGCAGCGCACCACCAAATAGCGATGCGCTGGAACATATTCGTATATTAATTATTAGCTACGAATGGCAACAACGCAAGGTGGCGAGCCCGCTTAATCGCTACAGACAACTGACGCTGCTGCTTGGCACTCAGGCCATTTCTGCTAGCTGGTTCAATCTTACCGTAGCTATCTATAAATCGCTGCAAAACCTTGACGTCTTTGTAGTCAAAATATACAGGTATATCTCTTTTAATTCGCTTTGACATTATGTCTCCCTTAAACTTATTTAACCTTAGAATGGTATCTCTGAGAGGTCGATAGGCTTATCGTCAATCTCATCGGACACTTCAGCCTTTTTGGTTGATTGGCTAGATGATCCAGACTGCCCAGAGCTATCGCTCGGACCGTCTAGGAAAGTAACGTCAAACGCCACAACCTCTACACGACTACGCCGCTTACCGGTCTCCTTGTCTTCCCAACTATCTTGCCGCAATCGACCCTGAACTAAACAACGGCGACCCTTAGACAGATATCGATTAACCAGTTCGCCGGTTTTTTCCCAGGCAGTTATATCAAAAAAATCTGCCTGATCGTCTTGGCCCATTCTATCTACTGCTAGACTAAAACTACAAACGCTTTTACCGCTAGCAGTAGTCCGCATCTCTGGATCGCGTGTTAATCGACCCATTAATATTACTTGATTAATCCCTCGTGCCATCTCATCTTGCCCAAAAGCACTTCTACTTCTGGTACTTCCCCTCGTTTGATTATAATTTACTCTTCAGTGGAGCGCGCTGCTCGCTCACTAGCTCTCTTAGCTTCTTCTGCAAGAACTGCACGACCCTTTTCATCTACGGCAACTAGCAGATACCGTAAAACTTCGTCTGTAATGTTTAAAACACTGCTCACTTTTTGTGGAGCCTGTGCTGGCAATTTTACATCCATGTAAACATACACGGCAAAATCTTCTTTATTAATTTGATAAGCAAGCTTTTTCTTGCCCCAGTTATCCTCTTTGATAACCTCACCGCCAGCCTTAGTTACGATATCGCGCACCTTTTTAATTGGTGATTCGATATCAGCCTCAAGGTCAGGGTGAATAAGAACCGTTAGTTCGTACTCTTTCACTCGACTTCCTCCTCTGGAATCCGTTTGGATGCATATATCATTTTTATATGCAGCAGGTTAATAACAGATGTAATTATAACAAAATATCAACAAAAAGTCCACCTTTACAACTCTATATATTCAATCGTGCTACAATCAAAACATAAACATAATAAAGGAGTGCCTATGCTAGAGGACAACCTCTCATTAGATACATCAAATAAAACCTCATCAGACAACCCAGAAAAACGACCTATTGACCCACCGCCAAAGCAGTCACAAACCGAAAAGAAAATTGCCAAGTATCCTCCGGTACCCTACTTAGCTTCACTGGTTGCGTTTGTTGGTCTCCTGGTTAGTACCTTTTATAGCTTAATTGGACTAGTAGGCTTTGCTCTAGATAGACTAATCGTAGCTACAAAAGACACCTCAAGTGCACCACTAGGAAGCTTCACTTTGCCTGACTTTTCAAGTCATGTTGTAATCAGTCAAGTGGCTGCCCTTTTAGTCTGCCTTCCTGCCACTATAGTGATGGCAAAAATTATCGGTAAGTATGAATCATCTCAACCTTGGCGACTTGGCCAAAAAATGCGACGTGGCATTTACATAGTTGGCGCCACCCTGCTGATTGGTGCCCTAGTATCAACCATCATAGGCACAGCTTTTGGTCTACTAAACACTAACCTTGAGTTGAAGGAGCTTTCGTCTAGCGGCACTATCTTATCTAACCAGGCGGCAGGTTCAACCTCAGATAAAAGCTCAGAAAACATTAAAACTATACTACAGGGGATTTTTAATGCGGCAATCCTTTGTGCTGGGCTACTGGTCTTAAGCAGCAACTATGCCGGAAGACGTAAAAAAGCTACCTGGATAGTGCTTGGATCGCTTAGCGTACTAGCATTAATCCTCATACCATACAGCACTCATCAGGTGTACGAAAAGGTCCAAGATAAAAAATCTCAAAACCAAGAAATGCAAAAACAGCGAGAAGAGCGAAAAAATCGCTACAACATGTCTACCGACAGGCTAGATTCGCCGTTTAATATCGATGACTATAACCTATAGTCCTGCTGAATAACTAAACACCCCTTAGTTAGGGGTGTTTTTTTGTTTGAATAATTACTCGTCTACGCCTAGCTCATTCATGCTTGCAATCAAAACCTCCCGCGGCCTTGAGCCATCAGCCGGACCAATCACACCCTGCTCTTCCATCTCGTCAATAATACGAGCTGCCCTAGCATAGCCAACTTTCAACCGTCGTTGTAGCAAGCTGGCACTCGCCTTTTTGCCTTCAACCACAACTCTGACAGCATCCATATACATAGAGTCATTGCTATCAGAATCAAACCCAGGCACAATACTAACCTTTCCACCAAGCTGTACAGGCTGGGCGATAATCTCATCATTATATTGAGGTGATGATTGCATACGTAAGTGATCTGTCACCTTCGCCACCTCTTCATCCATCACCCACGCCCCCTGAATACGCTTGGGTTTGCTAATCTGTGCGGTCTTCATAAGCATATCACCATAGCCTAACAACTTCTCAGCCCCTGCCTGATCTAAAATTGTACGGCTATCAACCTGACTAGCAACAGTAAACGCAATCCTAGCGGGAACATTAGCTTTAATTAGACCGGTAATGATATCGACACTAGGTCTTTGAGTGGCCAAAACTAAGTGAATACCTACCGCCCTAGCCTTTTGAGCCAAACGAGCCACCAGCGCCTCAACCTCACGAGCTGCTACCATCATAAGGTCTGCCAGCTCATCAATCACGATCACAATATAAGGCATCGCCCCCTCGTCGTGCTGCTGAATATTACCATCTTCATCTTCAACACTAATTTTACGGCCACGCTTACTAATATGCCGATTATAGGTTTTTATATCCTTGATCTTCTCATCTGCCATCAGCTTATAGCGCCTTTCCATCTCGTTGACCGCCCACTTCAAAGCGCTAATCGTCTTTTCTGGCTCATTAATAACTGGAGTTAAAAGATGAGGAATATCAGCATATGAAGCCATCTCTACCTGCTTTGGGTCCACTAAAATAAGCTTCATCTCACTTGGACTGTTACGATAAAGTAAGCTTGTTAATAGCGAGTTTATCATCACAGACTTACCACTGCCTGTTTGACCAGCAATTAGCAGGTGAGGCATTTTATTAAGCTCTCCTACCACTGGAGTTCCAGATATGTCTTTACCAATCACAAAACTTAAAGGTTCGCGAGCATTTCGCCACTGCTTTGACTCTAAGACACTACGAATACGCACATCAGCAGCCTGAATATTGGGCACCTCTATGCCGACTGCTCTCTTACCGGGAATCGGTGCCTCAATCCTTAAACTTTGAGCAGCCAAATTAAGGGCGATGTTAGTTTCTAGTGCGGTGATTTTAGCCAACTTAACCCCACTGGGTGGCTTTAAGGTGTACTGAGTTACCTTAGGGCCAATGTTAGCCCCTTCCATTTCGACATTAATATTAAATTCACTTAATGTGTCTTTTATTATTTGCGCATTCTGCTGGACATCCCCAGCATTAGCTGGATTTTGTTTAGATTCAAGCAATTCAACACTGGGCGATTGCCAATCTGGATCGCTCACCGCCACTAACGCCTGACGCTCCTCGGCTGGCTTATCTTGCACAGAACTGTTGCGTAAGCTTGAAAGACGTGAAGGCTTCTTTTTATCACCACCAGATACGACACCCTCTGGTGCATTAACATTGATACTTAGTCCACCTTCAGAACTTTTATCTTTTGAGCCTAGTTTTTTACCACCAAACTTCAAACGAATTGGCGCATCTTCACTTTCATTAGCCTTTTGCATCATCTCTTTATTACTACGCTCTTCTTCACGCAAATTAGACTGCATCCATCGCCAAATATTACTTATTACGGTAAACGGAGAAACTCTTAATACAAACAAAACAGTAATTAAAATAAGAAGTAAGTATATAAACACGGCTACAGTTGAGTTAACCATCGGCAGCATAACATAAGTGTTCAGTTGAGAGCCAATCCAACCTCCAGTTGGATCACCTGCCCTATCTTTCATAAGTCCAAATAGGCCAGACAGCCAAACTACAGTTAGTCCTGTCGCTAATTTCATCGCCAAGGGTAGTCTATTATCTTCAGCTCTAAAAATCTCAACTGCCACGTAAGCAAATAGTAGCGGCACTAAATAAACTGCATACCCTATTAACTGCAAACTAACACTTTGAAGCCAATCTAAAACTGGACCACCTGCGCTAAACCAAGCAACTACGTACAGAATTGAAACGGCAATCAATATAACCGCACCGACTTGCGCCCAAAACCCCGCCGGCAGCGTATGCTGTGGTGCTTGAGCTTTAGTGCTTTTTCGCTTTCTTGTAGACTTTTTCTTTTTAGCCATTACTTTAATTATATACTACTGTTAGTTTTCTGCATCCCTATCTTCTTATTATAGCAAAATTTACTACATTTTTCAAATTTATAAAAACCGTTGCGTTTAGTAGCTTCGCATATCTGGACGATTTTTTGGCTCTACCACCTCTGTATCCGGCACCTGTTTAGCTGGAAACTTCTTGGCTGGCGGTCGCTTAAACTCAGACTGCTTGTCAGCAGATTTCTTACTAGTAACTACGCTTCGTCCACCTCCAATTTCATTTATCACCGGAATAACAATTGGCGTACGACGAGTTTGATCGTATAGTAAATGCGTAATTTCGTCTTTAAGTTCTTTTTTAAGAACATCCATGTCAACCTTCTTGGCGCTAAAGCTTCGAGAAACTTTTTGCTTCAAATACTGGCGGATAAGATTCATTAACTCTTCACTATCACGCAGATAGATAAATCCACGACTAATTATATCTGGACTAGTCATCAAGCGACCACTTCCTTTTTGTACAGTCAGAACCACTACAAAAATTCCTTCCTGACTCATGTGAATACGATCCTTTAGCACCACCTCTGACACAATCGCACCAGAGTCATCATACATAATTCCGCCGACCTCAACACGACCGTTCTTGCGCGCACCCTTACTGGTAAATTCAATTACGTCACCAGAGTCACAAACAAAAATATTATCTCGCGGGATACCACATTCTTTTTCAGCTAGAGCTGCATTGTGCACTAACATATGGAACTCTCCGTGATTTGGCAGATAGTAAGTCGGATTTAATGCATTAATAAACTTAACGTGATCATCGTAATAACCATGTCCAGACAGGTGTAATGGACCAACACCAGTTAGATGGCCTTTACCGTTCTGAATCACATCCGAACCTTCGCGCATCAACCCATCAACTGTGCGTACAACATATTTTTCATTACCAGGAATTGGATTAGAACTAAATACTACCGTATCGCTATTTTTTATCTTGATATGACGATGTGCTCCACTAGCCATACGGTTAAGTACAGCATTAAGCTCACCTTGACTACCAGTACATACAATTGTCACTTTGTTGTCTGGAAGTTTAATAATATCTTCCATTTTAACAATTACATCTTTTGGAACCTTAATTGTGCCAGTACGCAAAGCAACCTCAAGGTTCTGCAGCATGCTATAGCCCGCCAGTGCCACCTTGCGGTCATGCTTCTTAGCCTCTTCCATTATCCCCTGGATACGATGAATCTGCGAACTAAAGGCGCTAACGATGATACGACTGTTTGGATATTTATCCATAACTTGTCCAATACTATGTTGAATCTCTGGCTCACCATGAGTATGTGTACCTTCACTTTCACAGTTGGTACTCTCATTCATCAGCAGTAGAATCCCCTCTTTGGTGGCTATTTCAGTTAGACGTTCAAGGTCGAACTTAAGACCATCAACAGGGTTCTCTTCAAAGCGCCAGTCGCCAGAGTCAACAATTACACCCATTGGTGTACGCACTACCACTGCGGTACTGTCTGGAATTGAATGATTAACCCTAACTAACTCAATATTAAAGTGATCACCTACCTGAGCACGCTCGTGTTTTTCTGGATTCAACTCAATATATTCTGGCTCATAACCGCTATCACTGTCTTCCATGTTGCGCTTTAGCATGCCTATAGTAAACTTACTGGCGTAGACTGGAGCCGGAATCTGCGGAATTAGATGGCGAAAAGCACCAATATGATCAAGGTGACCATGCGTAAACACCACACCACGAATCATATGCTTACGCTCTAATAAATAGCTAATATCAGGGGTAATGTAATTAATACCAGGATAGTCGGACCCGGGAAATAGAAATCCCATATCAATAATGATAATTTCGTTGTCATATTCGATGGCGGTCATGTTTTTGCCGATTCCCATCTCACCAACACCGCCAATTGGAATCACTTTCATGACTGGACCGCCGGTGCGTGGTTGTCGCTTCCATTCAGCCATACTAAACTGACGGCCGCCGTAGCCATTATAAATACTCTTGTTAACAGGAATGTCAATTACATGCTGTGATGCTCGCAAATTTACATTCTCGCTAGTACGACGCTGAGCACGAAAAACTTCACCCTTGCGTGTATTTGTTTGATTTAGTGCCGCAATATTAGACTTACGTCGCTGCTGACTTTGCGGTCGCTTGCTCAAATCATCAGATTGAGCCTTAGAGAGTCGTCTTTGACCCATAACTAGTTTTTCTCCTTGTTATATAAATAAATGATAATTTCGAAATAAAATAGAAGGGGCTGGTAGAATGCAGAACATGTCCCTCGTTTAATAAGTAACTCTATATTAACAATAGCTGCGCTAGCTGTCAAGCTCAGCGATCTTCGCAGCTGCCAAAAAATCATCAATTAACACCTGACGCATGCTGCCGTTATAAAGTGCTGCCGCCGGGTGGTAAAGTGGAATGACCAAATATTCCTGTGTGTGAAATTTTACCTTACGCGCTTTACCATGGTCATTAGATATGTGTAAATCCGAAATAAAACATGCGCCACTATGTCGCCCTAGCGTAATAACTATTTTAGGGTTGATGACTTCAATTTGTCGCATAAGATACGGCCAAAACTCCCGCTTTTCTTCTAGACTAGGGTCGCGATTGTTAGGTGGTCGATACTTTACTATATTGGTAATATAGACGTCCTTGCGCTGCATGCCAGCAGCCAAGAGCATTTCGTCTAAAAATCTGCCGCTCGCCCCTACAAACGGTAAGCCTAGTTCATCCTCCTTCTTGCCCGGAGCCTCGCCAACTAAAACTATATCAGCCTCTGGACTGCCACTACCCATCACAAGCTGAGTGGCAGATTTAGCAAGCTCACTGCAAACCTCCCGCCCAGCTATTTCAGCGGCTATATCATCAAGAAGCTGCTGGTTAGATGTTTTCACCTTAGGTAAATTACTTATCCAAACCCTTCATAGTTAAAGCTAGACGACCTCTTTCATCAATACTAGCTAGCTTAACCTTCACAGTTTGACCTTCCTTAACTACATCTGTTACTTTCTCAACCCGTCGATCGCTTAATTGGCTAATGTGCAACATACCATCAATTCCCGGTAAAATATTAACAAAAGCACCAAAATCTTTAATGGTTACAACTTTACCTTCATAAATACGACCGACCTCTGGCTCTTCAGTCAGACCCTTAATCCACTCCATAGCCTTCTCAATTGAAGCGCCATCCGGGCTAGCTACAGTAATCAAGCCGTCCTCCTTGATATCTATCTCGGCACCGGTTTCGGATGTAATTTTATTGATTACCTCACCGCCCTTACCAATCACAGCACCAATCTTATCAGGATTAATCTTGATCTTTTCAATGCGCGGCGCATACGGGCTTAAATTGGACTGCGGTTCAGCCAGTACACTCTTCATATGATCTAGAATAAACATTCGGCCAGGACGTGACTGCTCAACCGCCTGTCGCAATATATCAACCGGCAAGCCTTTAACTTTCATATCCATCTGTATTGCTGTAACGCCCTTTTCTGTACCGGTCACCTTAAAGTCCATATCACCAGCAAAATCCTCTGCATCGGCTATGTCGCTAAGAACATAAGGTATATCTCCATCTAGCATTAGACCCATAGCAATACCAGAAACTGGTCGTTTAATTGGCACGCCAGCATCCATTAGGGCTAAGCAGCTTGAACAAGTTGCAGCCATAGACGTTGAACCGTTTTGACTCATAATTTCGGTGACACTCCTAATTGCGTAAGGAAACTCCTCCTCGCTAGGCATTACAGGAGTCAGAGCCTTTTCGGCTAGATAGCCATGACCGATTTCACGGCGACCAGGGCTACCAAGACGCCTAACTTCACCAACTGTATAGCCAGGTGCATTGTAGTGATGCATATAGCGACGCTCGCCATCAGTTACTTCCATAGTATCTACAATCTGCGCATAACTAAGTGGAGCTAAAGTTACGATATTCATCGCCTGAGTTACACCACGAGTAAATAAACTAGAGCCATGTGTACGCGGTAAAATACTAATCTCGCTACTCAAAGGGCGAATCTCGTCAAGCTTACGACCATCTGGACGCAAACCTTCTATAGTAATCCCCCGTCGTACATCCTCATGCAGGGCGTGAGTAAACGCTTCGTCATACTCATCACGCACCTCGTCATACCCATCACCAATCTCTTCGGCCATAGTGTTATGAAATTCCCATCGAATTTCGTTGACTACATTATTGCGCTCTGGGTAATCTTTACGGATATTCGAGCCAAACCGTCCATCTACCCATCGGTTAACTTTTGCTTGCAATTCTTGATCTGGTAGAACTAGTTCATAGCCAATTGCTTCTGGATTAATCTTCATAGCTAATTCTTTTTGTAGTGCAATTGCCGGTTGAATCTTTTCATGAGCCCAAGCCATCGCTTCAACCAAGTCAGCTTCTGGGACCTCATTAGCAGCCGCTTCAACCATCGTAATACCATCTTCAATACCAGCTACCACCAGGTCAAAATCACTATTTGCACGCTCATCAGAAGTTAAAAAGGCTTTAAACTCACCGTTAACTCGCCCAACCCTTAGTCCGGCCACCGGACCTTCAAATGGCGTACCAGTTAGCATTAGAGCGGTCGACGCAGCAATCATAGCAACCATATCCGGTCGAAAATCTGGATCCATCGAGAGAACACTAGCGACCACCTGAACCTCTTGTCGATAGCCCTTTGGAAATAGTGGTCGAATTGGACGATCAATCAAACGACCAATTAAAATCGCCTCATCACTTGGACGACCCTCTCTTTTAATAAAGCGACTACCAGATATCTTGCCCGAAGCATACATCTTCTCTTCATAATCGACACTTAGCGGAAAGTAGTCTAGCTGAATTGGCTTGGTGCCAACTTGTGTTGTGCCAAGCACAACAGTGTCGCCATAGCGCACAATAACACTAGCGGTGGTACGAAAACCCACTCGATTAACTTCTAAGCTAAGTTCGCGCCCGCAAAAATCGGTGCTAACCTTAATAATATCCTTTCCATTTGGATTAATTGTGCTCATAGTAGAGCCTCCTTTCGATTTGCGGAGAGTAACAGGTAGAAACCTTGAGACAAAACTTCTATCTATCACCTTCCGCAGCTTATGTTTCAATTTATATTATAGCCTATCAACATAAAAATAACCAACTGGGCTCTTTAATTTTGTTAGTAGCCTAGTATTGACATTTTTACGTATTTAATGTATAATTTTAATGATCTAGCAGGCAATCCCGCCAACTAGATAGATACTCAACACCGAGTACATAACAGAGAGGACGTCATGTCTGAAGTTACTGTTAGCGTTTCTGACAAGACGACGGGTAAGACCGTCATTGTTGAAACCGGTATCGGGTTGGAGGAGCTTACCTCCGACCTCGATAAGATTGACGCCGTTGCAAACCTTCTTGAGAGGATTGCAAATGGCGACTACATCCACCTCAGCGACCTGGCTGAGATGGAGAGCAACGACCTCGAAAGGCTGGCTGAAGAAGCCGCCCTCAACGGCGTTGAAGCCCAGGACGCCTTCGATATGGAGGGAGGAGATACCGACAACAGGTATGACGACAGCGATAGCCACCACAATTTGCGTAGCTACCACAAGATGGCTACACGAGACAAGGCTACCGTCGACTGACAAACTCTATAACCCCCTAGGTTGCATTCTAGGGGGTATTCTTATTTAAAAAATCTTCACCCGAACAAGTAGGCACTCTGACTGGTGCTAGCGTTTCACTACCTGGTCGATATCGATAATAAATAATCAACGCCACCATGGCTAAATAGAACAGTGACCAGCCAATGGCAAATATCGCTACCAAGTAGGCTTTTATTTCAAAAAAATATATCGTAGAAATTGTCTGCGAAACTAACCAAATTGTCCAAGTGCGTAATTCAAATTCCGTGGATTGCTTAACTCTCAATAGCTGCAGAACTTGTGGAACACAGGCAAGAATAGAGATGGCTACAAAAATAGTGTAGATTGATTCAATAATAGACATGTTTATTTTTTATGATTTATAATCTATATACTAACATATATTATAAATAAAGTCAATAATATTTACTGATATCCGCTTAGAGCTTATGTGTCATTATTTATAAAAGCAAAAACACCTCTTACTGAGGTGGTTTTTCGCCAAGCATATTACCTTATTTACGCAGGCCTAGCTTTTCAAGTGTTGCTTTGTAGGCATCAAAATCGGTTCGTTCAAGATACTTCAAGAGGCGCTTACGCTTACCTACCATCTGTACAAGTCCACGACGAGCCATGAAGTCATGCTTATTAGACTTAAGATGCTCTGTAACCTCTTTGATACGAGCCGTCAAAATAGACACCTGAGCCTGCGGGCTACCAACATCTTTTTTGTTGACCTGAGTCAAAGCAATCGCTTTTTCCTTATTCTCCTTAGTAATCATCCTTGGTAGTTTACCAGGTTTTTCCAACTAAGGCAAGTTATGCTACCAGGTCATAGTCCTGCTGAATCCCTCGGTCCCCGCGATCCTCAGCCATCTCTTTAAGTGTCTGATTTAGATTAGCTTCCTGCTTAGACTCAAGCAAGCCACTATCGACAGGTGTATTCTGCCACTTAAATTCATCTAATTGACTGTTAGCACCGTCCTGTCTATAGCCAGCCCGTTCAATGCCATCATGTCCAGGTTCACCAGCATAGCCTAGCCTATTGAGTTTTTATAGTTATCAACATTTGTCTCATCTAGGCTATCAAGGTCTAATGACTGCGCTGACTCAGCCACACCCTCTACTGTAAGATTTCTACTACGAATATCCTTACCCACCTCAGCTAACCTAGCATTATCAAGCCTTTCAACGCCACCAACCTCCTTTGATTGCCAAGCCAGGTCAACTACAGACTCACTCTCATTCATAAGCTGATTAACATATTCTATTGTATCGACATCGCCAGACTCAACATCTTTCATCACCTTCTCAGCCACTATAGCATCGGCCACCTGGTCTTGTGCATCTTGAGATAGAAACTCAGACCTGCCTACCACTTCTCTACCTCTGGCGGCCTCTTCATACTTAGCCCCTAGCACCCTTTCGCTAACATCATCGTGATCAACCTCGTCGATACCAGCCGAACTTAAAGCATCTAAGACATTGCTTTTGGCAATCTCGACACTGCGCGAAAAATTTGCCGACTCAGTCGCGTCACCCTGAGTCAATACCTGATTAGCCTCTTCTATACCCTCTTTAAAACCTTCCATACCTGAACCAGATATAGAATAATTAGCCCCCAAGCTCTCTCTAGCCTCTAGCGTCATAGAATTAGCGACATCTTCACTATCAAAACTAGAACTACCCATTAAGCTATCTAGGTAGTCGTTATGGCGTAGATTAGATTCATTAATCTCATCCTCCGTACGCTCATGGGGTTGATTTTGATTTTTTTGATACTCTGGACTGTTATATGGTGGCATTTTTAAACTTTTTTTATTTTTATATAATCTATAATATAATATTATACACCAAAAAACCTATTTAGTCAATATTTTGAGATACTAGTTATCAATTCCAAAATCTGTTAGAGTTTGAGCTTGACCGACTTTCCACCTAGATATATCTGTACGCCTTAGCTGACTACAATAGGCGCCAACGCCCAAGCTATCGCCAATGTCTACTGCTAAACTACGAATGTAAGTGCCGCTACTAACGTGGGCGCGAATTTTTAAATTAGGATATTTATAATCAATCAGATCTAGTGAATACACTTCGACTTCTCTTAGTGGTAAATTAATCTCTTTACCATCACGAGCCAACTTATAGGCGCGTTGACCGTCGACCTTAACTGCACTAAAAACTGGCGGGCGTTGTTTAATCTTACCAATAAATTTCCCTAAGGTTTGATTCACTTCACTTAGGGTTGGCTTATTTGATAAATCTTTATCGGGCGTAATTTGACCCTCAGGATCGCCTGTTGTGCTAGATTTACCAAGCACAAAGGTTGCTTCATAAACCTTATCGAGTTTAGTGTAATAGTTGGCGTTTTTACACTCCTTACCTATCACCAATATCATCAACCCGGTCGCAAATGGATCGAGCGTACCAGTATGTCCAACTTTAATTTTTTTTCCAGCCTTTTGACTTAAAACTCGTCGAATTCTTGCAACTACACCGAAGCTAGTCAGGCCTGCTGGTTTATCAATTAAAATAGTGCCGTCAGTCATGTAGCTTATTTTATCACGAAGGTAGTACCAGCGGAGCCAAGTAAAGCTCGCTCGATAACACGCTCCGTTCGCCCGTGCGCCACATGTAGAGTAACGCCTGCATCAACAGCAATACGAGCAGCCTCAAACTTAGTCACCATCCCCCCTCTGCCATAAGTTGAGCCAGCCCCACCCGCTAAAACTGATGCCTCGTCTATCGAGTCTATTACCGATATGACCGTACTCGGATCTGACTTGTCTCTGTACACGCCGTGAACATCACTTAGGATCACTAAATTTGCCGCCTGATAATCTGCCCTTAATCGAGCAGCTACAGTCGCGGCTAATGTGTCATTATCGCCAAAAGCAATCTCGTCATGAGTGATTACATCATTTTCGTTAATAATCGGAATATCACCAGCCAAAAGTAGTCTTCTTGCAACCCTCTGAAACTCAGCACGCTCTCCCTGCAGATTTAAGGAGTGTTTCGTTAGCAAAACACCTCCTACCGACATCGACAAAGCACCCGACCACTTAGCCAGTACCTCATGCCAGCCTAAGCTAGCAAATCTTTGCAATGACGCTATATCATCAACGGGCCTCTGTTTAATCCCAACCTTCATCATGCCAGCCGTAACGGCCCCTGAAGAGACCAGCACAATGTCATAACCTAAGTGACGCAATGAACGAACCTGACGAGCAATCCTCCTAAAAGAATCTCCATCTAGCCGCTCAACACCTCTAGAGTTACGAACAAGCGTACTAGTGCCGACCTTAACAACAATCAGTTTTTTCACACCTACTATTGTACTAATTTTAACAAATTAATAAATATGCCCCTACAGCAGGGGCATATTACCTAGTTACTACTGGCCAGGTATCTTAAACTGACCCGGGTCGGCTGGGGTTGCGCTAGGCATAGGTGCTGGCGGCGGCGGTAACATTTCACCCAGCGGCTGATCTGGAGCTAAAGTAGCCCCACCAGGCACTTCGGGAGGTAGCTGACTAAAATCTGGCATATCAGGTGGCATTGGCGGTAATTGAGAGAAGTCTGGTGTCGGCGGCGGAGGCGGAGTAGCTGGCATACCTGGAGATGGCTCAGGTGACAATGGCGGTAGGGCTGGTATTTGCGAAGGTGCTGCGACTGGCTTAGCCGTAGCAACTGGAGATGATGGCTCCGCAAAAGGATCCACTCTAGGTGGCTCATCATTCATACCCACCCCATTAAGCGGTGATTGGTAAGACGGTTGACTATCACCAATGTACTTACCGCTACCATGTGACAAAATAGCTCGATTCTGCTGATCATCGGCGTTTAATCGCTTATCTTCGGCTGCCTGGTGAGTTGTAGCATTAAGAGTACCACCAAAAGCTGGTTTATTACCCTGACTGTGTACAGGAGCAGATTGACGAATAGTACCAATCTCTGGCGGAGCTGGCGCTTCAATCTTTTCCATGTTTTCTGCCTCGGTGGCTAGCTCACTAGCTAGCCTAGCTGCTTCGTCTGCGGCCGACCCCGTAGGCGTCGACGCAGGCGTGACCAGCTTATCAAGCTTAGATAAAGCATCATCGCCCGCCTGAGGCGGTTGAGATGGCGCAGGTGGTGTCGGCGAAGCTGGGGCTGGAGCTGGAGCGACGACTGGTGTCGGCGGCGGAGGCAGCGGCTGAGCTGGAGGAGGTCCCTGGGGTGGCAAAGCGGGCGGTTTTGGTGCGGGGCTCTGCGGCGGTTTTGGCGCAGAGGCAGGCGCTGGTGGTGCAGCGGGTGGTTTTGGCGCAGGCGCTAATGGCTGCTTATTAGGCTTGTCTTGATTGATTGGCGGCAGGGATTCGCCCTCCACTCTGTTCGGTTTAGCTGGGCTAGACTTAGGCTTAGGACTAGACTGCTCCTCCTTTACAGGCGGCTTGGCCTCTAGAGAGGTTGCTTCCTTTTTAGATTCAGCCTTCTTGCTCGAACCCTCTTTGGTAGGTTCGTGAGAGATACTTAGACTGTTTTTGTCATTAGGCTTTTTATCAGGCCGTTTTTGCTTACTTTGTCCAGAAGTTTGACCGCCTATACGCTTAGTAGCCTGACCCTCACTCAACTCAAGCTTGCTACCTTCTCGAAGCTTAGCGGCAATCAATTGTTGATTAGCCCCAATTGCCATTAGCTTAGCTGATACGGTCATAGACTCAGCGGTAGTCTTGTCGTTACTAAAACGATCAGTAGCCGCCACAACACCGGTTAAAAGCGCACTAGCAACTCGTTCGGTCATCGGTTTAGTCTCGTTCTTTAGATCTTCTGTCAAACCAAAGGCTAGCTCACACAAACTACTCGCGCCAGCATCATTCCAGTCCATTGTGCCCAGAGTACTAGGCTCTAAACCGATTGTTGCCACTGATGCGTCATGCAAAATCCTTCCATGAGCCGACAAGGCCTTGTCTAGCTGATCCTGAGATTTCACCCCAAGAGCTAACACCATCTCTACATTATAGTCACCCTGGCTATACTCAAGGTCTTTCTGTGAAATAACTGTCTTGTAGGGTGTGATAAATATCTTGACAACATCGCCATCAACCTTATATCTCAGGTGATCGGCTTTTTCCTTATCAAGGGCAATCACAAAATCTCGCAAACTGTCGACACTATTCTCAAAGGTTTTTTCTGGCTTTAAAAATGTTATGGCTGGCGGAATATCACCACTTACTACCGCAGTAGCATGCTTCCCAAGATCGTTAAAATACATAGTTAAGCCAAGTGCAGCTGACAACTCGTCAACGCTTGGATTTTGACCAACCGTCACAAGAATTGTATCAGCACCCTTGACGCTGTCGACGATTTGCTGCTTTACACCGGTGTCGTTCATTTTGTTTATATACCCTTGTATTTATTTTTATGATACTTTTACTTGACTATACCATAAGCAATATATAATCGTCAACAAATTAAAGCTAATTTATAACATAAATTGCTTTTAAGGTTTGCGACATATTACTCCCTTTTGCCAAGCGCCAGCCATCCCTAGCTACAACATTATGCCTTGGGTGTATATACGAAACATTCATATATCGTGTGGCATCATAAACCAGCCAAATATCAGCTGGGTATTGCGGTCTTTGCTCACACTTTGGCTTAAAAGTATGAAAACCGCCAAACAACCTAGCTACGTCATCATCTGTACTAAAACTATCATAATATGCCGCATAAAAATCAATATCATCAACCAAAGACTCTTGACCCCCTATCCTGTCAGTCCCCGTTCGCAAAATTTCTTTAATAAAATCTTCTCGAGATATATCATGATAAGCCGATTGAACACCTCGTAGTAAAATAGAATACCCTTTGAAATGCTCTGCTATTGAATCTCGTAAGCTTGTCGATACTGTCACTAGCGAACGTGGCTCGGGATTATCCCACTGATAGGGATTTTCTTGTTCGGGAAAGTCAAAAAAGTAATCTTTTATCTTTAAACGATAGACTGGCGTACTGCTACCATCTAGCTCGCTAGTAGTTTTAATTTCTTGTGGTTTGACGTCTAGCTCTGGCGAATCTGGAGCAAGCTCCCCCGACCACCAATTTCACGCTCTGGGTCGTAATTATCATACTCAAAGTAGCCTGACTCGATGGATCTTTTCATATCATAAAGTGTATCATCTATTCGCCTATCTCTTTACTTTTTACTACTAATCCTGTATAATTTATAGCTGATTGTAACTATATAATTACTTGAGGTACTAAAGGAGTCACATGCCAATTATAAAATCCGCTATTAAGCGAGTTAAGCAAGCCACCCAGCGTCGCGAACGCAATATTGGCCTAAAGAAAAATATCAAGTCGGCCGTGAAAGATTTCTTGGCCAAGCCAAGCGCCGAGACACTAGCCAAGGCCCAAAGCGAAATTGACACTGCGGTCAAGAAGAAGTTGCTAAAGAAAACAACCGCTGCTCGACGCAAGGCCAGTCTAGCAAAAGTAGCTAAAGATGCAGGAGTTAAGTTAACCGCTGCAAAAAAAGCACCAGCTAAGAAACCAGCTGCAAAAAAGACAGAAGTTAAGTCAGCCGATAAAAAACCAGCAGCCAAAAAGACCCCTACTAAGACCGCTGCAAAAAAACCAGCTGCAAAAAAAGCACCAGCTAAGAAACCAGCTGCTAAAAAGACAGATAAGTAATAGACTACCTATTCTAATCTACCCTCGCCCGCATATTCCTGTGGGCGAGTTTTTTGTAGGTTATTGCGTTTCAGCGATATTAGTCAAACCAACCTCAATCGACAGCCATGGGTCAATTGAGGTTGTTTTTAGCTGGATATCAATATTTGCCAGTTCATCAACTATACGACCTAGCTTAGCTTCGCTAACTCTGCCAGCTACTGATCTCAACTGACTCATAGCAAAAGGATGCACCCCCAACTCAGATGGATTAGCCTGACCCTCGCTATAAATCAAGCCTGCCAATATATAAGCCTGAGAGATCAACAAGCCTAAAATTTTATAGGGATCATCGCTAGCTCTTAACACCCTAACCTTGCGCTGCACAGACACAGCATCACCTGACAGTGCGAGGCGCAATAAGTCAAATGCTGTATCCTGGTTGGTTTCTTCAGTGTAAGATTTCACCCTTTCTAGAGTTACATCGCCCATTACCGAAAGTCTGTTTAGTTCATTTAATAGCCTATACTGATCTACCCCTAGCCTGCGTACTAATTCATCGGCAGCTGAGCCGTCAATCCTCACAGATTGCTGTTTGGCATATTGCCTCAACCAAGTAGAGGCTTTGGCGGTATCTCCATCAGAAAAAGCTCTACATTCGATCACATTAGCTATCTTTTTCAAAATTTTAAATGTTTTAGTGCGCTTATCTGGCTTTGTATCTACTAGTGCTAGAAAAATATGATCAAGATCAATCTTTTCAAGATGATCTCCTAGCGCCGACCAAGCTGAGGCGTTTTCGCTAAGGTTTAAGATTATCGGTAAGTTCTGTGAAGAAAAAAGTGACACGCCCTGCAGTATCTGTGGCAAATCAGACACAGTTAACTCAGCGCCGTCATAACGATCGGTTGACTCTACGGCCTTAATTAATTCAGCCACCTGCCGATCACGCTCGTAATCATTATCTCCATAGATGAAAGTTATCACCTCTTTAGTATAGCTCAAAAAGAAAATGCCCGCCTACATAAAGTAAGCGGGCTTGGTGATTACTCTACCACCGTACCGACCCGGTTGATAATATCATACTTGATATCAATCAACCCTTCCTTGATCAACCCAAGGCTAAAATTACCTTGGCTGTCAGCTGTGATGTCGTTTTCGCAAACCCAGCTAATTCCAGGGACTACAGCAGACACCCAGAGGTGGCCGTCGGCATCTCGAGAGATACTCTGAGGCACCAGCTTAGCAGCACAGTGGCCGTGCAGCCCATCCTCGGTAGTAAAGGCGAATTCGAACTCGACGCCATTACTCGGGTCACCAGAGGCGAACCGAAATGCATCCAACAACACACTCAGTTCAGGTCCTTTTACAACAGAGACCTCCTTAATCGAGTGCCGATTGTCGATCTTGTTAAACCTCCCGGTAAAGCGAACCTTCCTGGTGTAACGCTCCGACGCATAAACCTTGCCAACCATTCTAGTCAGCTCCTATCTATTCGCCATATGCCCTGACGAAAGGCGTCGCTATGGCAAATGCCGTAGCCGCTACCCTTTGGTAGCTACTAACATTATACCACTATTCTATAGTTTTGTCTATACCTACACCTGACAATTCGAGCAAAAATGAGTACCGCGACCAGCATGTTTTATTTTTTCGATAACAGAGCCGCAACGCTCACAAACTTGACCTTCACGTCTAAACACCTTAGCAAAATCCATATAGCTACCTCGCTTACCCTCAGCATTGACATAGTTTCTGTCAGTACTTCCACCCTTTTCGATTGCCAAATTCATAACATCTCGTAATTTATCATAAAGCAAAGAAAACTCTTTAGCTGAAACATCTTTAACTTTGCGACGCGGATCAATCTTAGCACCCCATAGGCTCTCATCGGCATATATATTACCCACCCCAGCTACCACCGTCTGATCAAGTAAAGCAGCTTTAATAGAAGTATTTGCGCGCCGAGCAAATCTTTGAGCAAACTCTTGCCTTGTAAAGTCAGCCTCAAGTGGCTCGGGACCAACTTTTTGCATAAAGGGCATGTTTGGAACTTCTGCTGTCGGCAGCAACTTCATCCAACCAAACCTCCTTTGATCATTGAAATATAGCGATCCGCCGTCGTTAAGCTGTAACGTTACGCGGGTTGATCGATCAGGTAGCTTGTTTACTAAAGAGTCTGTTGGGTGACCCGCTCCGAAACGCTGTTCACCGACAAAAACCAACTGACCAGTCATCTTGAGGTGAATAACTAAAGTGTAGCCTGTCGATAAGTCAATCATCAGAACCTTAGCCCTTCTTCTTACTGCAATAATGTTAGAATTTTCAACAAAAGCTGCTGTATCACCCGGTGAATTTGGGAAGCTTTTTGGAGAATCATGCACAACTACACGACGAATAGTACGTCCAATTATCAACTCTTCAAGCCCACGCTTAACTGTTTCTACTTCTGGCAATTCAGGCATTTAGTAACTCCTCTACTTGTCGACGACAGTCTGTTAACGATATAAACTCAACGCCTTTTAGACCCACAGACTTGGCTGCTTCAATGTTAACAGACCAGTCATCAATCATAATCGACTCCTCTGGTGATACATTTAACCTATCGATAGTTACCTCAAAAGCAGACGGGCTCGGCTTTGAAGCGCTTGTGCCACCTGAAGCTACAATAGCATCAAACAGCTCTGTTCGCTCCATTTTTGTAAAAAGCCTAGACACTGAGTCGCTACCTATACTACTAAGAACCGCCAACCTATACCCTCTCTCTTTTAACTGCCAGGCGTAATCAAACACCTCATCGTAACGCACTAGTGATTTTTGCATTAGTTCGGTAATATCCTTATCACTCGAGTTGGTGTATCTTGCAGCTTTAGCTATAAAAGCATCGAGGCTAATCAAACCACTCTGCAAGGCTCTGCCCAGCTCCTGAATCTCTAGGGATTGGTCTTTGGTCTTGCAGCGACTAGCCAAAACTAAAACCGGATTAGCATACAAAACACCAAAGCAATCAAAAATTATTGCTCTAATAGTCACATCAACCTACTTTTTGTTAATCTTTTTGATAAGCTCTGGGGCTTGCGGAATTTGCTTTACAAACATTGAGCTTAACTGAGTGTCGTTAGCCTTAAGTGAACCTGGAGACGCCTTTTTGCAAGTAGTTGTCCATAAACGTTTTACAGTCTGCTCATTTTGCAACGTCTCAAAAACTAAGATCTTTCCATTTGCACACAAGCCTCGAATATCATCGGCCGAACCTTCCAGCTGATTACCAGCCACCATACCAGCTCGATTTAATGCGTAAACAAACTCTTCGTAAGCCTTAGTGTTATTATCTAAGCTAACACTATCAATCTGACGGTCAAGATAACCCTCATAGGTTGTCATACTACGGCTACCTGGTCGAATGACGATTTGATAAGAGCGAAACTTTTCATCAGCCGTAATCTCACCACGAATCGACATGCGCACACCCCTGTCAACAGAAGTGCTAAGCAACGCCTCTTCGTCAGCATTGCGTCTTTCAATTGCTGAATTATTAGAATCACTACCACCGTTAAGAATGAAGGTACGAACCAAAGCAACAATTGCAGCGACACTAACCACAATAACTATAATAATTATGATAACTGGAAGTATTTGTGTGTTTCTACCTTGTTTCATGTGCCTATTGTGTCAGCCAAGCCAGCAGATGTCAAGTAAAGCTAACTAGAGCGAGCCCCAGGTCTTACCAGTGGCGATATCAACTTTCAGCTTAATATCTAACTCTGGCGCAATCGACTCCATCTCAGTCTTTAGAATGTCGCTAACCTCACTCGCCTTATCGGCTGGGCATTCTATCAAAATCGAATCATGAATTTGCAATATCTGCTGTCCAGCTGTGCCTATTTTTTGTTCAATTTTCAACATAGCTCGCTTCATTAAGTCGGCTTCGGTACCCTGAATTGGCATATTCGCAGCAGCTCGCTTAGCTGCTTCTCGGACGATATAGTTACTGCTTTTTACGTCCGGTGTCGGGCGACGTCGACCATAGAATGTCTCAACATAACCCTTGTCTTCAGCCTGTTTAAGGGTTTGATTGATAAAATCTCTAATCGGCTTTCTGATTTCAAAATATTGATCAATAAATTTTTTTGCCTCGTGCAAACTCATACCAGCCGCCACACTCAAGCCGTGTGGGCTCATGCCGTAAAGAACACCAAAGTTAATCACCTTTGCAGCACGGCGCTGATCACTAGTTACCTCCTCCATTGAAACATGCCAAACATCACTAGCAGTCTTGGTATGAATATCTATATCCTGGTTAAAGTCAGAGATTAGCTGTAAATCATTAGCTAAAATAGCCGCCAAGCGTAGCTCAAATTGACTATAATCAGCACTAACCAATACATTACCCGACTCTGCAATAAAAGCCTGTCTAACCCGCTTGCCCAATTCACTACGAACTGGTATGTTTTGTAAATTTGGCTGAGTGCTAGATAAGCGTCCAGTTGCTGCAACATCCTGATGAAAAGTTGTATGCAAACGACCATTCTCGTCAACTAATTTTGGCAAGGCATCAACATAAGTATTTTTCATCTTGGCAATCTCTCTAGTGCGTTCGATGTGCTCAATAATCGGATGTTGACCACGCAACTTATCCAACTCTTTTTGACCAGTACTATAGCCAGTTTTGCCCTTTTTTATACCAGCGGTGGGTAGTTGAAGCTTGGTAAATAAAACCTCTGACAGCTGCATCGGACTAGCGATATTAAATTCGTGCCCCACCATTTCATAGATCTCTTGCTGCAGACTAGCATAGTCGCTCGCCAATTCATCGCTTAAGCCCTTTAGACATTTGATATCAATTTTAACCCCTCGTCTTTCAATATCAAACAGTAGGCGCACTAGTGGAAAATCAAGTTTTTTAGCAATCTCATAAACTCGAGGTTTGGCGCCAAAAGCCTCTAGTTGAGTTTGATATATACTCCATAGAGCTGCCATAACCATACCAGGATCAGACTCGTCAACCTCTTCGCCAAGCAGCCCGCTAATTGACCGATCACGCTGCAAAGGGTCCAACAAAAATGCCGCCTGACGAATATCGTGAACTTCGTCAATAGATGTTTTAACATTAAGGTCGGCCAAGCCATGTAATAAACTTTTTACATCATAGCCAACAACCTTACTAATGCCTAAAGCTTGCCAAGTGCCAGCCTTAACCTTCTTAATTGATTGACGCATAACACTAGACCTATCAACAGATAACCAAATCTCATCCTCGCTCACATGAACAAAAGCAACCTGATCAATTGAAAGCTCGTCAGTCCAATCCACCAGCTCTAGTGGCGACATTTTGTGCTCAACAAACAAGCCGCTAGTTAAGCCGTCATCCTTCATATGTTCTGGCAGTCGCCTTGTCAACGAAAAAAACTCTAGTTGCGAAAGCAAAGTTCGCAACCTAGCTACATCCAAATCATGCACATCCATCGCCTCAAGGTCCAGCTCAACTGGCGCATCCAGCCAAATCTCAGCTACTTTTTTACTTAAGTAGGCCAAATCCTTACCAGCTTCAAGCTTAACCCTTGCAGAACCTTTGATTGAATCTAGATTATTATATATTCCATCAATCGTATTAAAATCTCGTAACAACTTAGCAGCTGTTTTTTGACCCACTCCTGGCACTCCCGGGATATTGTCGCTCGAATCGCCCATTAGCGACTTTAAGTCTAAAAACTGATCAACCCTAATGCCATATTTTTCCTCAAATGCGGCTGGATCAAACTGCTCTATATTCGACAAACCCTTCTTTAGTGCATACATATGGGTTTTTTCACTCACTAACTGAAGCATGTCTAAGTCACTCGAAACTAGCAAAGTCTCCAGGCCAGCTTTCTCTGCTTTCTTTGCTAAAGTACCGATAATATCATCAGCCTCGTAATCATCGCACTCATAAATTGGCCAACTGAAAGCCTCCAAAAGCTCATGCAGTACTGGTATCTGTTCAAAAAAATCAGGTGACGGAGTCTTTCTACCCTCTTTGTATGTAGGTAAGATTTCTAAACGCCTACGAATACTAGTGCCTTTTTTATCCCAGGCTACACAAACATAGTCTGGACTTAGCTTTTTTATAATTTCAAGAGCTAAACTTGCAAACCCAAAAACACCACCGGTTGGAGTGCCATCCTTAGTGCTTAAATTTGGCATCGCATAATAGCCGCGATAAAAAATTGATTTTCCGTCAATAATAACAAGCCGCTTAGTCATATACCTATTGTAACACCAATAAGCAGGTGTATGACTTGCCCCTTTATGGGTAATGTTGTATAATTTAATAGAGTATCCTTACTCTACCGAAAGAAAAGGTGTAGACCATGGACGTAGACTACAACAAAAGAATTGTTATGCTACAAAATGACGTTTGCCGACTACTGGATATAGTTGACGAAATAGTAGTAGCGCGCAATAGGCTGCCCAAAGACGACCCAATCAGGTACAGCCTTAACCACTTCATCCTACGACGAATAAACAGAGTAAACTGTAAACTAAATGAAATTCGTCGCCTGGAGGAGCTCAGTCTAATGCAAAAACAAGATAAGGCAATCCCCAGTCTTATACTGAGGTTTAAAAACTTCATAAAAAGGAGTGTTCAAATCATCAAAGAACTGTAAACTGTTCAATTGCTGCACTCACTAAGTACAGCGAAAAAATTTAAGTAAGGTCAACTCAATCCCGCTGGCAACATATCCTAGAGAATCTAAACTCTATATATTATGCCAGTGGGTTTTTCTTTTACAGATTACGCTCTTGTTCTTTTGCGTAAGCAACATAGAGCGCCTCACCGTTGCCGTCATCTATCAAACCACGCGCATTAATGAGCTTTTCATAAATCTGTCTGATTTCGAAATCACCACGACCACGTCCTGGGATATCCATTTCATGAACTTCATCCGAATATATCTCTTCACCATATTCGTTGTATCCAATTGGTCCATTATCCGTTAGATCTGGCTTATAGCCTTCCAGCGCCTCAGTAAGGCTAGCTATTTCTGCACGAATACTGGTTAGCTGCTCTTCAGCTGGATGAGCCCCAAGTCGAGTTATTTGACTACGAATACTATCAAACGCCTCTCTTGACTGCTCAGCGGCAAGCTCAAAAGTGTCACGCTCAACAAAAGGATCTTCTGGCGGAAAGTCATATTCAGTCTGTCGATAGCTAGGCTCAACCTGTAAAGTATTGGCCGCCACTTCAGGCTCTGGCGGCATAGTTTCAACAACTATAGATAAGGCCTCGCTCCCGATTTCATTGGATATTTCATTTCTTCGAGATAGGTTTTCATAGCCATGAAGACTACTACTGCCTACTCCCCTAAATAGTTCTTTATTCATATTTTTGCGCCTTTTTGTTTTTGTTGATTGTTGAATAAATACTAGCATAAGCCCTTTAAAATGTCAATACCTAACAGGGATAAAGTATTGTACTATACACATCATAGAATTTTAACTGCCCCACAACAGCCACCTCTGGTACAATAGAGACATGAGTGAAAAAAGAAACGTAAAAATAATCGCCTTTGTTGGTATGCCTGGCGCAGGTAAAAGCTCAGCGGTTGATTATGTATCCGCAAAGGGTTATCCAAAAGTATACTTTGGGGGCGTAGTTTTACGCGCAATCGAAGAGGCTGGCCTAGAACAAAATCAAGAAAATGAACACCTGATACGGGAAAAGCTTCGTGCTGAAGAAGGTAAAGATGTTATCGTAAAACGTATAACAAAACAGATTCAAAATCTAATTGAGGCTGGTCAAAATAGAATTATCGCCGATGGCCTTTATAGCTGGACAGAGTACAAACATCTCAAAAAAGCATTTCCTGGCGAAATGAATCTTGTCGCTATTTTAGCACCACGAAGCCTACGGCATCGTCGGCTAAGTTTAAGGCCGGTTCGCCCACTTAACCCTAACGAAGCCTTAGAGCGAGACTGGGCGGAGATCGAAAATCTAGAAAAAGGTGGCCCAATCGCCATTGCCGACCACTACATAATTAACGATGGTGACCTCAATCAACTATATGAACAAGTTGACCGAGAACTAGACAGTCTAAACTTTTACAAAATATAAGAAATATATTACAGTACAGCTTGTCAGCACAACCTACTACGAAAGGATTCAGAGTGCTTGACTGGCTACAATGGAATCTTGCAAAGATAATCTCTCGACCTAAAATAGTTAGACATGTGGCTATTCAGGTTGAGCGCGAACGAAGAAGGCAGCTGTATCGCCTGTCTTCTTTTTTCAAGCGCCTATCCAGGCTGAGCGACCAGCTAGCTAGCGGCCCTAGTCTGGCAACACTGCGAAATATTCATACGGCAAACCTAATTGTTAACGAGGCTGTTGCCAAGCTCAACATAGAAGAGCCAAACGAAGTGGTTATTGCACAATACTTCAAGCGCAGTTTATATAACCCAACAGACACTTCTCGCATTGAGTTGCTAGCCGAGAAGCAGGCTGATCGAGAAGATATGAGCCTCAAACTGAGCACTATCAACACATCCATCGATGAGATTCAACTTATCATGATCTTTGAAAGGAAAAACCAGTAGTTAACCCCACACCTTTTTATGGTGTGGGGTTCTTCTAATAATACTAGTTTGCTTTAAGATAATTTTCTGATATAATAAACATGTCAGCACAACCGTCTACAGAAAGGCAGACAAATGCTTGACAGGCTTAAGCGGCTTCTTAATAGATCCGCCAAAACAGCAGAACCTTCGAAAGATCAGGTTTTCGAAGAAAAAGCTTCTGAAGTCAACCTCGTTGAAATCCGAAAAGGCATAGATGAGGCTGCTAACCGTATCATGGCAATGGCTCGTGATGAGTCTGCCGCCAATAAATCAGGAGAGAGCTTTTCGATCGAGTACACTGCTCCGATGAGCCTATACCCATACCATAATCATATAGCAATCAAACTTGCGGTCATGGATGGACCCCGCTTGATTGTACTCCAGGGAAATGCCGCAGAGGGATTTTGTAAAATGAAGGCCGAATTTATGACCTACTAAATACTAAACCACCTCTGGATCTGCTCAAGCCATCCCCCACATTTCTTATGAATTGTGGGGCTTTATCTTAGCTGTCAATCTTTAGCTTAAATATTCGTGTAGTTTTTTAGCATCTTTATGCTTACGAAGCTTAGCCAAGGCCTTAGCTTCAATTTGACGAATTCGCTCTCGTGTAACAGCAAACTCCTGCCCCACTTCCTCAAGTGTATGGTTTTTACCATTATCTAGCCCAAAGCGCATCCGAACAATTTTCTGCTCACGATCACTTAAGGTTGATAATACCGCTTGAACCTGTTCTTTAAGTAACTGGGTCGAAGCTGACTCCTCTGGAGTAGCACTATCTTCATCTTCAATAAAATCACCTAAAACCGAATCTTCCTCGTCGCCATCACGACCAACACCAGCATCAAGCGAGTGAATATCCTGCTTGATTTTCATTACGTATTCGATTTTCTCTGGCTCCATATCAAGCTCTTTGGATAGCTCTTCCATAGTTGGTTCGCGATTTAGCTCTTGGGTCATCCGACGCTGTGTTCGTAGTAGCTTGTTGATCGTCTCAACCATATGTACAGGAATACGAATTACTCGCGCCTGATCAGCAATTGCACGCGTAATCGCCTGACGAATCCACCAGGTTGCGTAAGTACTAAATTTAAAGCCTTTGTCTGGGTCGAACTTTTCAACTGCACGCAAAAGACCCGTGTTACCTTCTTGAATTAAATCAAGAAAGTCAAGCCCGCGCCCACTATAGCGCTTAGCAATCGACACCACTAGGCGCATGTTAGCTTCAGCCATCTTATCTTTAGCGCGCTTATCACCTGCTTGAACTTTTTTAGCTAAAGCCAACTCTTCGTCAGCCTTTAGTAGTGGAATTTTGCCAATCTCACGTAAATATAAACGAACGGAATCGTCACTAACATCATCTAGATACTGATTATTAAGCGCCTCTTCATCTGGCTCTTCTTCATCGGCCAAATCGTCTATGCCAGGCTCATCATGATCAGCACCTGGCAGCTTAGTAGCATCAATAATATCTTCTCGTTCTTCGTTTTTTTGCGTCACGAATGAATCTCCCTGTTTAGTACCTGAATTTTTTGCAAAAGTTCACGCATTAACTCTTCGTTGCCATCCATCTCGGCTAGGCGAAGAGCGTCTGTTAGTTCATCTTTTTGCTGTTTCTTGTGTTCATCCTTTATGCGGCGGAGCAAGCGCGCGGCTTCGTGGTAGCGATCTTGATCACTCCATCCGGCGTATCGTGCATCGGCCCGTAATGATAGTATTTTTACATACTCTGGAGCTTTTTGCAAGCTTTCAGACTCTTCTTTAAGATATAAAAGTGACTCTACTCTATCTTCACTATTCATATACTCAGCCTCAACGCTCTGCAATAAACCACGAGCCTTTTGGTCAATTAAGGTAATTGCTAAAAAATCATCTTCATACCTAAACTCATCAGTATCAATTTGTCCACTGATAGATTTGTTGATTGGCTTTAAATGCTTCTTTGAAGGAGTCTGTTGGCTCATTTTTTGCTTAACTGCCCGAACACTACTATTGCTCATGTCAGACACTTTTTTTATATAATGCTCTTGTTCAACTGGATCCTTTAAGGACCGAATAACTGCTATGGCTGCACTAGTAAATGTGCGCTTACCTGCCGCACTACTTAAATCATGACGCTTAGCGTACTGACGCAGCACCCATTCAAGCACCGGCTCGGCCGCGTCAATTACTGACTGCCACAAAGAGATGTCTTTTTGGATTAACTCGTCAGGATCTTTAGCATAATCCGGTAGAGTCACAATAGACAGCTCCACGCCAGCCTCCTGAGCAATTGGGATGGCTCGTTCAGTTGCTTTCAGCCCAGCCTCATCCCCGTCAAAAGCTAGTCTAATGTTAGGCGTTATCCGACCAATCGTTTTTAAATGATGGATTGTCATAGCCGTACCAGCGGTAGCTACTGTTTGAGTCACTCCAGCCTGCCAGCTACTGACAGCATCTAAGTTGCCCTCAACCACCACTGCATAATCATGCCTTCTTAGGCCCTCTTTTGCCTGAGAAAAGCCAAAAACATGCCAACTCTTGTCGTAAAGTAAAGTACTGGGAGTATTTAAATACTTTGGCGCATTTGGATCATCTGCCAGGATTCTGCCCGTAAAGCCAATCACTCGACCTCCCCCATCCATCAAAGGAATCATCAGTCGACCTTTAAATAAATCGCCACCAAATCTATTGGTAACGCCTGAGTCTTTTATGTCTTGTCGCGAAAAACCTTTTTTTTGCAAAAAACTTACCAAATCATTACCGCCTAAAGGAGAGTATCCCAGCCGAAAAGCAGCTGCTGTTTTCTTATCAATTTTTCGTTTTCTAAAAATATACTCAAGCGCGCCCCTATCACGTATCATGTGATGTTGAAAAAAGTGTGCGGCGAGTTCATTGATTTCATATAGTCGCTTCTTTTTAGTTGCAATATTTTTTGACTTAGCTGACTCATAAATTGATAGATCAACATTCGCCTTGCGTGCTAGATGTTCTAATGCCTCACGAAAACCAAAACCCTCTACCTCCATAACAAAACTAAAGACATCACCGCCCTTATTACTACTAAAATCATGCCAGATATTCTTCTCGGGACTAACAAAAAAACTAGGGGTCCGCTCAGATGTAAACGGACTTAGGCCCTTAAAATTTCGACCCGCCCTCTTTAATTCAATATACTCGCCAATAACATCTTCGATAGCTAAGCGTGCACGCACCTCTTCCTTTGCATCCTGCATACTATTAGTATATCACCCCACCCTTGTAAAAACCCTAGTGCTTGTGCTTAAATAGGAGCAATTATGTACCCAAACCAACCCCAACCAGGTCAACCACAAACTCCGCCACCCAACACTGGTGGATACCCCCCTCAATACGGACAGGCTAACCCGTATCAACAGCCACAGGCACAAAACTACAGCCCAATGACACCTCCTCAATATCCGCCACAGCAACCTCAGCAGCCTCATCAACCGGCCAGCTGGTACACCCCCACCCCTCCGCCAAATAGCGACAAGCCAGCCAGCGCCAGCGATTATATACAACAAGCCACTGGCCAAACACAACAACAGGTCATGCAAAACCCCGCCACCGGCCAAACCATCAAGGGTCAATATGCCGTCGATTACCTTGGCGGCATTGCACCGCAATCTAGCAGCAGCTCTATATCTATCGGCGGCTTCCAATTGACCAAGAAGATGATGATTTTTATAGGTGGTATTGCCTCTGCCTTAATAATCGCCCTAGTCCTAATGTTTGCAACCCAAAAACCCGCTGGACCAGACGTCCTTAACGAGTCGTCTCTATACGCTAGCTATATAGACACAGCCGAAATTACAAAATTTTCAAAAAAATACCTCGACTCTAGTCAACTACGAGCCACCCACGGCAACATCCAAAACTTCCTAACAAATTCAGCTACTCAGATGGAGACGCCGTTGGCAAAATCTGGAATTGACTATAAGAAATTAAGAACATCCGCCAAAAAGAAACCCTATCATGATTTTAAGATGGCAGAAAAACTAGAAGAAGCTCGCTTAAACGCAGTCTATGATAGAGTTTACGCTAACGAAATGGCCTTTAAATTACAGAAAATGATGTCTACACTTCAAAAGGTCAAAAAAACTAACACTAGAAAGTCCATGCAAGAATATATTAAGCAGACCGAACCAAGCTTAAAGACTCTTCAGGAGTCAATTAAAAAATACCAAGAGGAAAGCACCAACTAGCTACTAACTAACTGGTAGCTAAGACTCGTCAGGTCAAAAATCTCCTCTTTAGACAGCTGACCGGTACACAAGATGGTATTCCAGTGTCTTTTATTCAAATGATAGCCAGGTAAAACAGATTCATACTTCTCTCTTAGATGTTCGGCCAGCTGAGGGTCACATTTAAGGCTAACTCTTAGCGGTTGACTACCCTCTGACACAATCGCTACAATTTTTCCTTCTGGCTTTTTACCGTATTTATAAACTGCAATTTTTTCACCAAAGGGGTAATCTAGCCAAATATATTTCAGCTTCAGGATATAATCTTCAAACTCTAATTGCGTCATAAAAACCTCCAATAAGACTAAGACTGACCCCAACGATCAATCACTTGCTGCTTTGCTTGACTAAACTCTGTATCGTTAAGTACTCCCTGTTTATGAAGTCTGCTTAATTCAGATAATTCTTCTGCCATAGATGAAGGTCCGCTCGAGGCCCCTAACTCACCAGTGTAGTTTTCAAGATATCGCTGAATCTGTCGATAGATTTTTTGAGATGAACCGTCCTTAGCAACATAACCCCAACGAGAGCCATCTGACATGATTACTCCAATCATAACAGACTCAGACTCTGTTTTTTTAGGCAGAGCCATAGCATATTTATCTAAAAAAAATAAACGTGTAAGTGTAAAGCGCTGAGACTTTTCAATACTACTTTCAATAGCGATATCAACTATGCTATCAGCCGGAAATTCCTGAAAATCTACCCTGTTAAATAATGGCTGAAAAACTACTCCCTGAGCAGAAAACACCAAATGACCATCACTACCGCTATCTGCATTACTTACGTAAATACTAGCTTCATCAGCGCCCGTAATGGCATTAGTGATAGACTCAATAATACTCATAAATTGCCTCTTGATTTTACATATTTTAAATAATACTTTATTTCATCTATCGAACCTTTAATATCATCAAGTGCCCTGTGCGCACCAGGTTTAGTAAACCTTTTTTTAAACTTATCTTCAAATACCACCTTCCAGGCACTAACATCTAGCATGCGATAATGCAGAGCTGCGTTAAGTCGTGGCCACTCTCTTTCGATAAATTTTCTATCTTGATGAATTGAATTACCTGCCAGTAAGACTTTTTCGTCTGGATTAAAGTACTCACCAATTATATTAAGTAAGTCATTCTCAATCATATTACTGCTTTTGCCAGAAGAATTTTGATCCATTAAAGCTTTTCGCACATCACTAAACTCTTCCCAAAAGTCACCCACCATACGTCGCTTCATCAAGCTTGGATTAACCTTTTTAACTGCTTCATATTTAGTAATCTCTTTAAAGTCCCAATCTGTCGCAATAGCTGCAACCTCTAAAATACGATCCTCGACAGGATCAAGACCAGTCATCTCTAAATCAATCCATAGTAATTTTGCTTTTGTCATATATGACTATTATACGCTACGCTCTTGCAAACTTTTAACTTCTGACGCAGAGAGGTATCTATCTTCGCCATCACTATACTGGAATCGGAACATGACCTCCCTACCGTCAGGTATAGTAACAGAGTTTGGCAACGACGATGCTCCCTCTAACGAAAAATTTGTAATATACGGAATTACTGGTAAATGTTTGCCACCCTCTACAGAAGAAACGGCCCAATCATCCTCCAATTCCTGGTAAGACAAGTCATAGACCCGACCTCCAACCTCTATAGTATCCGGCATGTTTTCTTTTATATTCTCATACTGTTTGTCTGTAATAAATTCGTTGAAATGTATTTTTTTTGCATACATCATATTGCGAAGCTCACTATCAAGTTCACCTATACTAGACGATCCCCTGGCCGCCTGACGAATCATATCCTCGAAATCATCCTGTGATGGCACCTTCTTCTCCAGATAGTAAGCGCGGAACTCGTGTGGGATGCGACTGACAATATGATCCAAATCTTTCTTCAGTCTTCTAAGCTCACGTTGGGCTGAGCCTGGACGAACCATAGCAGCCTCGTATAGTTGTTGTATTTTTTCGTTCGTGTTTGCAGAAGTCTTCTCAATCTTCTCGCCAGTGACCAACGAACCAATTCTACGCGAGGTGGTGGATCGCAAGCGCCCATCAGCTCCAACTATGGCATTTCTCTGAACGGACATCGCCACATCACCCAAAGCTATCTCGGCCATGCGCTTATCGATAGTAAAACCCTTTTCTATTACATTATGTAGCTTATCGTTATCGTCATAGTACCACCTAGGGTATCCCGCAATAAGATCACTATTACTAATAGCAACTTGCGCCAAACGGCTGCGATTACTGACCTTACGATCATACTCGTACTCGGGCTGCTCTTGCTTAGGCGGCGCTAATACATTGCGATAGGTTACGACTGGCTTGCGATCCTCTTTTGTTCCATTAGACAATTTCTTTTTTCGACCCCTAAAACGACGACTACCAACCCTTTCATACAACAGGTGCGGCATCCCTTTTACTAACATATTCCTTAGCTCCTCTATCTCCTGAGAGGATACTTTACTGTTAAGCAATATTTCCGCATCGCCACTTACATTAAGCGCCTTACATATTTTTCGGTACTGCTTCAAGGCTCGTCGAGAATTAACAAAATCAAACTTAAAATCAAGCTGCTGGCTATCACGCTCTTCGCGCCGCAATAGCTCCTTAAAGTAAACCATCTCTGCAATAAAATCATCGCTCACCCAAGTAGGCATTATTTCATTATTGCTTTCGATTTTTCTAGGATCACCGTCACCCAAACCACCAGCCTCAATAGCTGAGGCTATTGCCGCCATCTGTACTACCTGTTCCTTTGTGCCGGTATGCATTGCTGCCACGATCGCACGCGACAACTCCGGGCGCAAAGGAAACTTATCCATATCACGACCAATTTGCGTACAGTTATTATCCTTATTGACAGCCCCTAGCATTTTTAAAACCTGATAGGCTTCCTGAATTGTACCGTGCGTAACGGGGTGAATTAAATAACTATTTAAAGTGTAAAAATCCCTATCAACCGCTGCCGCTCGAAGAACATTACGGGTAATAACAGTATGGTAGATATCTGCCGGGGCGTGTTCTTCTCTTTTATCAAAAGGTAAAAAGCTATCAAAGTCTGTTTCGTAATCGCCCTTCTTAAAGGGCAACTGGTTAGCTAAGAAAAACTTTGCGCCATCTATATCACGCCCACCCCTGCCCATCTGTTGAGTTAGTTCAGATTTTGTACAGTATCGACTAGGTAGTCCCGAAGCACTTTCGTCATCTAACTCTGGGCTTTTTGTCATACCATCGCTAATAACTCGATTAACCCCAGGAATCGTTAAACCAGACTGACCTGCCGAGGTTGAAATGATAACAGTATGGACACCAGGCACTTCTCTATGAAAAATTTCACGACGCTCGTCGTCGGTAATTTTAGAGTGAAGCTTCAAAACTCGAGCATCTGGAAACTCCCGACGAAGTTTCTTTTCGATAGCCTCAATAGACCTTTTACCTTCAGTAAAAATCAAAGTTTTATTACCGTCTTGGCAGAATTCTCTAAAAACATCTATAACATTCTTATCTGGCTCTTCAAAAGCTTCTATTTCATGAGGTCGACCTTCAACCTCTATAGAGGGAATTGGTCGTCCATTAATTGGACTGTAGGCCTTTTGAATCTCATCCTCATTCATTGTGGCGCTCATTAAGACCATATTCCAATGGGGCTGTTCGGTCATCATCTCTGCCGACATAGCTACAGCAAATTCCGTTTCTATGTTACCTTCATGAATTTCATCAGCCACTATCAGCACCTTCTTGTCATGCCACTCGTCCTGCAGGTCTGGAGCGCGCTTAGCAAAGACAGCCGAAGTCATAACCTGAATAACGCTATCATCTTTTAGGGTTGCCCTATCGGAATGAGCCATGCCGACTAAATTTTGAGGCTTCTCTATGCCTTTTTGCTCAAATTGATCCGTTAACTCTTCGTCAATCCTCTCAGAAATTCCATCCGTTGTAACTCGACGAGGTTGTAGATAAACAATATGGTCATAGCCCATCTCTAGTGCATATTGAGCTAACTGGGTCGACTTGCCACTTCCAGTCTCGCCTTGCAAAAGAGATATCCGATTCAATGCCATCATCTTCATGATGTCATGCTTATATTTCTCAATTGGCAGGTTTTTATTACCAAAATCCTGCCACTGTTCACGACCCTTTTTTTTATTTTCCTCTTGCCAAGAGCTCTCTAGGCGGTCAAAATGAATTTTATCAAGCAACTCTTGTCGAGCATTTTGACCAATTTGATACGGATACAGATTTGTATCTAGGTGTGAAGCTGGTGTTGGCCGATACCCAAATCGATCGAGACCGTGTCGTTTTTGATTTGGGCGCTTACGTTGACTCATTACAGATATACCATATCATAATCAACTACTACATAAAACCATAAGCAATACAAAACCACCTCTATTCACGAGATGGTTTTTAAATATGACTGACTAATCTTTTTTACGGTCAAGTTTATCTAGTTTTGCAAAATGAATAATTAAATAAATTACCAAAGCTGTAGCTGCTAGTGTAATAAACGAAGATGCAAACGCACCCCACTTAAAGTCTCCAGTCCGACCAGCTATCTCTAGATGCCAGGTAGCCGACTCTAAACCTTTTTGAGAGCCTATAATCAATTGTACGATTGGACTAATAAAACCCTCTACTAGCTTTTTAACCGTGTCTCCAGCCGCAGTACCAATCGCTAAACCGACTGCTAAGCCAATTACGCCTTGCTCACGAATAAAATTCATAAAGCCAGCCGCATGGCCTTTTTGCAGGCGCTCACGAGCTGCCTTAGCCTTCTCTCGAGCAACCTGAGCTTTTGCTATAGCTGCGGATGATTTTGATTGAGCTGCCTTTGATTTACTTGTTTTAGTTGAAGTAGCCGCACCCTTACTGGGTACTTTTTTAGTTGGCTTTTTTGTCGCCATGATATTATCTCCACTTTGCTTATTAGCTTTTTATGGTTAATATTATATCATAAAATAGAAAAAGTAACAGATTGTGTAGTAATATTAAAAAACCTACATCTTCTCAGGGGCGTTAATTCCCAGAATCATCAAACCAGCCTTAAGCGTATCTGCGTACTTGTAGACTAAAGATAAGCGATGCTCTTCTTGCTTGTCGCCAATAACTCGATTTGACTCATAATAACGATTAAATTCCTGCGCCAACTCAAACAAGTAACTACAAATATGATGAGCCTCGAGTGTGCGAGTGGCTAACTGTATAACTTCATGGTATTCACCAAGCTTTCTGACTAAATATCTATCCTCATCATTAACCAAAAGTGTCTGGCTTGGCTTTAATGAAGATTTTTGCAATATACGACGAGCTCGTGCATGAGCATACTGCAAATAACTACCAGTATTACCCGTCAAACTAACCGCTTCATTAATGTCAAATATAACATCGCCGCCTATCTTAACCTTTAAGAATTGATAGCGTAGAGCACCTGATACAATTTCATCGTTAGCCTCGCCACCGCGCTCAATAATCGCCTCAGAGAAGGCATTAAATAGCCAGTCGATCGTAATGACATCACCGGTACGACTACTCATTTTACCTGTCGATAATTTAACTAAACCCGTTGGAATATTGCGCAATTTACCACTAATGTCCGCTATTGATAGCTCAGCCGCTGCAATCACTCCTTTAAAGTAAGCCTCTTGCTCACCACCAGTCACTACAATACACTCATCCATAGCTGGATAGTCTTGATATTTCATTTTTAATAAACCTAAATCTCTAGCTGCATACAAACCCATACCGTTAGAGCCAACAAAAGCGTTATCGAACGAGCCGTACTTACTACCTTCAAAAATATACGCCCCATCAGATAAAATAAATACACCCGGAGTATTTGATCGAACAATCTCTACACCAACTTTGTCAGTTTGACTCTCCAGATACCTTCTTTCAATTGGAACATTACCTAGCCTAGATACGACTGCATCAATTTGCTCGAAACTCCATTTTTTTACAACCTCATAAACCTCCCTATAAATTGGGTCGTTTAGAGTGAATGATTGCTTTGAAAGCTCTTCAATTTCAGATCTAGCCTGTTCGTCATCAGTAGCTGCCTTTGCACCTTCAGCGTACATTTTGTTCATAAAACTGTTACGCTCAGACGAGTCAATCTTATCTAATTTTGAAGGGTCACCCTCACAAAAACGTAATAGCGACCACATACTTTTGCCAACATGCGCACCAATATCACCATGATAACTAACCCTACGCACCCTTGCTCCGCTAACTGCCAGCAAATTAGCCATAGTGTCAGCTGCAATTGCATTATAGGCATGACCTATGTGCATAGACTTAAATGGATTTGGATTATTAGTCTCGATTACCACCTCTTGACCAGCCCTGCTAGGTAAAGGGTCGCGTTGAGTTAACTCCAATAAGCTATCATTAGATAGCCATAAATTAATAAAGCCAGGCCCCGCTACTTCAACTTTCTTATACTCGCCTGATTCAGATAATTTATCAGCTAATTTTTCTGCGATCTGTCGTGGAGGCATCTTTAAGCGACCCGCTAGTTGCATAGCAATGTTTGTAGTGTAATCGCCAAACTGTGGCTCGGGACGCGTCAAGATTGGTTCGATATCTATACCGAACAAATCTTTTATACTATCAATTAGAGTAATCGTTATTGCGCTCATTACTCTATTAGTATAACAGATGTACTAACTAATATTATCGTGCAACGTCATCAGCATCAACTAACGCTAGCTCTACTGCAGAACCAGACACGGGTCGTAAACCCTTAATTGTACCAACTAAGTAGTTTAAAACACGCATGTCGTCGATTGCGTCAATATTTGAAAGATTGTGATGTATTTTTTCCATTTGTTTCTTTTCGTTTAATATTGTTACTACATATTAGCATAAATTTTATTTTTTGTCAAGAATAGCCTTGATTAAACCGACAAAAAGCGGATGTGGTCTATGGGGCCTAGAGCGAAATTCCGGATGCGCCTGAGTTGCTACAAAATAATCGCAATTTGACGCCTCAACCATCTCAACCAAGCTACCATCTGGACTCTCGCCAACTATCCGCAATCCACCCGCCTCAATCTCTTTACGATATTCATTATTTACCTCATAGTGATGGCGATGGCGTTCAGTAATCTCGGTTGAGCCGTAAATCTTAGCCGAAAGCGAAGATGGTTCTAGCCTAGCTTTATAATCTCCCAATCGCAAAGTACCTCCAGTTACCTCTTTGCCAACCTGGTCTTTCATTATGGCTACTACTGGGTTAGTGGTATTTTTATCAAATTCCGCACTATTAGCGTCTATTAAACCAGAACGACGAGCGGCAGCAATCACTGCCACCTGCAAGCCAAGGCAAATTCCTAAGTAGGGTATATTTTTTGATAAGGCATAGTCGGCGGCGGTAATTTTACCATCTACACCACGCACACCAAAGCCACCAGGCACCAATAAGCCATCGACCCTAGAAAGGTCACTGCCTTTGATAGTTTCTGCATTTAGCCAAACTAGATCTAGTTGGCATTTTTGACTCCAGGCTGCAGCTTTTAAAGCCTCTATGACAGATATATAGGTGTCATCGTTATGCATGTACTTAGCCACCAATCCAACCCTCACGACAGGAGCCTTGTCGTTCTTCTGCCGATTAACAATCTCGCGCCAACTAGATAGCTCCGGCTTGAGAGTGTTGCCTGTAAACTGAGTCAAGACATCGTTAATACCACTTTTTGCCACAATCAATGGTACTTCATAAACCGTACTTGCATTCGGCAACATGATAACATGACTGCGCTTTAAACCACCAAACATTGCCAATTTATCACCGACGCTTTCTGGCGCAGGTTCGTCTGTGCGCACTATGACACAATCAGGTGTGATTCCAAATCCGCGCAAATCATTCAGGGCATTCTGGGCAGGTTTAGTCTTAAATTCATTGCTGGTTTTTATATAAGGAACATATACTACATGAACATATAGGCAGTTCTCACACCCAACTCTATTAGAGAATTCTCGAATCGCCTCGATAAAACTAAGACTCTCATAGTCGCCAACTGTCCCACCAATCTCTACAAAATGAACATCGCTATCAGCTCCAGATTTCTCAATCTCATCTTGAATTGCACCAGTTAAATGAGGAACTAATTGAACTGTTCTACCGTCAAACTTACCAGCTCTTTCATCTTCAATTAGCTTAAGCAGAAGCCGACCACTCAACGTCGAAGCTTCACGGGTTAATTCTATATCTAAAAACCTCTCATAATGACCTAAGTCCAGATCTGTCTCGGCTCCATCTTTAGTTACAAAACATTCACCATGCTCAACTGGATTAAGCAATCCTGCATCAACATTTAAATAAGGGTCACATTTTTGCACAGAAACCTTAGACCCTTTAGACTTTAGTACGGCGCCCATAGCTGCAGCAGCTATACCCTTTCCTACGCCCGACAACACACCGCCAGTTACAAAAATATATTTTCGGTTACGCTTTCTTGCATCCTTCTCTCTACTCATGAGATTATATTATACTACGATAAACTCTGTGTCGTCTATAAACCAACCAATATACAAACCAACTAAACTGTTATATAATACTCTTATGCCTATAGCGATAAAAAGTTTATTAGACAAACTATCCTTAGCTATTAAGGGTTGCTTTTTAATCTTAAAGCAGTGGCAATATCTAGCACTTACCGTAGCTGCTAGTGTTGTCATAACTGGTCTACTGTACGCAATAATCAACTGGTCAAGTGTTTGGCCGTTAATCAGTTCACCCTTGCTGCCATTTGTAAATCGCCTTACTATATTGGCCGACTTACCAAGGTTAGCTATTGTTGATCACGGCTTAATTATAGCCGCAGTAGCCTTAATACAAGGTGCCGCAGTAGCATTGCTCATTTATAATACTAGAACCAATCAAAAAATTGATTCCAAGAGCATGAGTGGTAGTGTGCTAGCCTCAGCAGTCGCCTCTTTAGGGTTGGGCTGCAGCGTTTGCGGAACCTCGCTACTACTACCAATTATCGGATTATTTGGAGCTTCTGGTATGTATGCTGCTGCAGATACTTTAGCATTCTATATCAATCTATTTGCGTTAATTATCGGGATACTTGCTCTGCTAAGACTTGGCTACATATCATACATCAACCATCAATCACAGACCTATCTAAAATCTAAGGCTGCTAATTAATATACCGATCTCTAGCTGGCCACTCTTTTTTCAGTATGTCTTTAGCCGAACTACCCTTATCGTAGGTAGCTATCTGAGGCGGACACATACTCCACTTTTCAACTAACGGCTGTAAAATCTCCCAAGATCTAATAATTTCATCACTCGATGTAAATAAACTCTTTCTAGAGCGAATAGCATCAACTATCACCTGTTCGTATGCATCGGGCAAAGATACATCTTCTGGGTAACTAAAGCTTAGGCGTTGCTCTGTAAGCTTATTGTCGTAGCCTGGCTTCTTGGTATTCAAGGCAATATCAATGCCTTCGTGTGGCTGAATCCGAAAGGTTAGATAGTCTGTTTGAGTTGAGCACGAACGCTTAAAATGTACATTTATTTCGGTACATTTTTTATCTAAAGCCTTGCCAGTAGTTAGCTGGATTGGCACTCCTAGCCAACGCTCGTCTGTAGACTCAAGGATAATACTAACAAAGGTCTCTACACAAGAACCATCAACATTAACCTCTTCCCGATACCCCCTATACTGAGCTCTTAAGCTTTCGTTTGGAGAAGCTGGTCTTATCGCACGTAGCGCCGCTTGACGATAGCTTGGTAATTTATTCCAGTCGATATTATATGGAGCCTCCATCAACACTAGTGCCAACAGTTGCATTAAATGACCCTGCAAAACATCTCTTAAAGCTCCAGTTTGTTCATAAAATTGCGCCCTACCCTCGATATCAATCGACTCATAAGCGTTAACTTCAATTCTTTCAATCGAATCCCTACTCCAAACATGCGAAAATAGCGCATTATGCGCCCTAAATGCAACAATATTTTGGGCCATCTCCTTAGCCATATAGTGGTCTATACGATAAATCTGCTCTTCTCTAAAATAGCGACCTGTCCGCTTTACCATTTCGCGCGCACCAACTAAGTCAAGTCCAAAAGGCTTCTCAAACAGAATCTTCACTCGTTTGTCGTTAATCTTAGCTTCGCCTAAGAAATCTACAATCCTAGTTGCCGCTCTTGGCGGTACAGACAAATAAACTAAAAGTTGATCATTATCATCCAGAGCCAGTTCAGTTTTGAGTTGCCGATAATCTTCTATTTTTGAAATATCCATGGTGATAATTCTAGTTCTACTAGCTAAGTCACCTAACAAATCCTTTTTATCAACCTGGCGACGACTCACTCCAAAAATCTCAAGCTGCCTAAACTCATCTACACTAACAATCTGGCGAAGCGCCGGTAAAAGCTTACGAGTACTTAAATCGCCTGTAATCCCAAAAATTAATAATTTAGTAGTCATAACTCTAGTATACGTTAGATTTATCATTTAACCCACATGGCTTTTTATATTGCGCCTTGCATTAACTTATGATATAATAATAAGAGGTCTTCACCCTGGAGACGCCCTATATAGGGAGCCACTTTAAGGAGTTGGATTTGGTTATGATCCCGGAGAAGTACAGGATCAGGCATGAGGCCAGGAAGAATCGTACACCCGAAGGATACATCTTCGATAACACGATGTTCAAGACTCGCCTCGACCAAATGATTGAGGAAGGATACCCCAACAGTAAGCTGGTGGTGATTACACTTCGCTACACAAACTCCCTCCACTCCAAAGAGGGAGAGCTGGATGTGGTAATCCGAAAAATTCGCAAGCGGCCGCTGTATGAGAATTTCTACTCGCACAGCATTACCGTCAGTGATGGCTACTATGGCGAGGCAGAATTTGGAGTTCTGCCGTCTGGTAGGATTAACCTCAGGAGCGCAAACCTCCGCTTCCGAGCCGCCCTGAAGAAAGGATTTGCCTAAGGAAAAGACCTACCCCGCACAAAAACTGTGCGGGGATTTTCTTTATTTAGATTATCTATTTTAAAGCTATTTTTCGTCTGAAGCATTCACCTCATAGCTAGTGTTAGTGCTTTCAAAAAAGTTAACTAGCTCTAGCGTGTCATTGGCTGCAGCCATCCATTTAGCTGGGTTTGACACTTTAAAGTGAGCCTCAAAACCAAGCTCTTCTAGGCGACGATCGGTTAAATACTTAACATACTGATTTACATAATCTGCATTCAAGCCTAATATTCCCTTTGGCAGAAGGTCTTTATTATAAGCCTCTTCCATCTCTACTGCCGAAAGAATCATCTCTTTAATTTCCGCTGCAAACTCCTCTGTCTGAAGATCTTCGTTCTCCTCAAGAACAGTTAGAATAAGATTGATACCAAACTTTAGATGAAGACTCTCGTCGCGCACAATCCAATCCATCATGCTACCAAAATTACGTAATAAATTACGCTGACGGAAACTAAGTGCCACCATAAAGCCAGAATAGAACCAAATTCCCTCTAATATGATATTATAGGCAATCAGATTGCGTACAAAATCTTTTTTACCTTCAGTCGTAGTAATATCTAATGACTCTTCGGTCATGCGTTTAATATATTTAGTCTCAAACTCTTCTTTAACGCGCATACTATCAACATCAACATGACTGCTATATGCCTTATCACGATCAATCGGGAAGGTTTCTAGCATATACTCAAACGCCATGCAGTGATTAGCCTCTTCCCACATCTGCTTAGCTAAATATAAATGGGCCTCAGCCGCATTGACATACGGGTACACACCGAATGCTAGAGCCTTATTTACCAACAGCTCATTTGGATTAAAATAACCCATCAAGTACGTAACTGCGTGCTTCTCCTCTTCGGTCATCTTCTCCCAGTCAGCCAAGTCTTGAGCTAGCTGGATCTCATTTGGAAACCACGTATTAGCTACTGCCTGATCATATAGGTCCATTGCCCACTGATATTTTACAGGCTTAAGTAGTAATCCGTCCTGAATACCAGTTCCTAAAATTCCTGCCATTTTATTTACTCCTCCGCTTCGATATTATGTATTGCTATTGCTCCCAAGAAAAGCTCTGTTTGCTCGTCGTAGTTTCGCTCAATAACCTCATCTACTTCCTGGATACTTAACTGCTCGCCGTACATTACTGACAACCCTCACACATCACTAAAGTTGCTGGGTCAACTGGCGCCTCAGTGTCCTGATCTTTTGCTACGGCTTGGGCGTTTTTCATAGCCTCATCAATTGCAGCTAATTTTTCCTCTAGTGTCATTTCTTCGTTGATAATCTTACTTGCGTCCATATTAATCCCCCTTTTTTTACGCTGTTTTTGCAAAGCCAAAGCCTTTTTTAGGACCACCTGACTTTTTTGAAATTTCTTCTGTTTTATTAACTCTTGTCGTTGACTGCTCGGCCTGATGTCGTGGCTTCATATGTAGATAGTATGTTGTCTTCAAGCCGCGCTTCCAAGCTTCCATATAAACTTCCTCCATATCGCTGACACTACGGCTCTCCAGGTACATATTACGACTAATCGCTTGATCCACCCACTTCTGCGCTCTAGCTGCTACCTCAATAAAAGCTAACGGCGATAATTGGAAACAGGTTTTATAAACATCTTTAATACGTTGCGGAATCGCATCGATATTTGTTAAATCACCCTGTTCAACTAGCAACTCATCCTTAACATCCTCCCAAATACCCAACTCTTTTAAGTCACGTACAAGATTTGTATTCACCTCTAAAAATTTACCATTTAAAGTGCTACGGCTAAATATCTGGCTAAATTGAGGATCAAGACCTGGAGAAGTTCCAGCCACATGCGCAATGTTGGCAGTTGGCGCAATTGCCATTAAGGTTGCATTTCGCATACCCTTTTTAACCTTAGCGCGAATTGGCTCCCAGTCTAACTTAGACTTACGGCTAATATTAACCTTAAGTTTTCGATCCTTAGAGTGCTTTTCAAGCGTATCAATAGGTAGCTCACCTCGACTCCAGCCACTACCCTTAAAATCTGGGTACGAACCACGAGTTTTAGCCATATCTGCTGACATATCAATAGCATGATAGCTAATAAACTCAACCAATTCATCAATTGTGTCATAGGCCCCTTCTGACTCATAACTAAAGCCAAGCTTTTCGATTACATCAGTAAAGCCCATCACGCCCAAGCCAAGCGCACGAGTTGTATTAATACTATGAATTGCCTCTGGAATTGGTGTGTCGGTAATATCGCATAGGTTGTCCAGCTGACGAACGGCACTGCGTGTTGCTTTTTTAAGCCTATCCCAGTCCCATTTTTTAGTTTCTACATCCAAAAAAGCACTCAAGTTAATACTTACTAAATTACAAACTGAAATATTCTTCTTGTCATTCGGAAGGGTAATTTCTGTACATAGGTTAGATGAATGAATTGTACTAGTGTTGTTATTTAAAGCTCTAACGTTAATGCTGTCTTTCCAGGTTATCCAAGGGTGACTAGCAGCCTGTAGGCTAGTTAAAATCTGACGCCATTGCTGACGAGCTGGCACCTTTTTAAAATCACGCAGCTCACCTTTTTCAGCCTTCTTTATATAATTTTTATATTGTTTAGAAAATTCAGCACCGTACAACTCTGTTAAATCAGGTGTCTCAGCAGGGTCGAACATATACCAGTCTTCATCTTTTTCGACTCGCTTCATAAATTCATCCGATAAATAGCAAGCAATATTTGCAAAGCGTGTTCGATAATATGGATCACCAGAGTTTGCCCTTAAGTCGATAAAGGCCGGAAAATTAATATGCCAATTTTCCATATAGATTGCCGCTGCACCAGCCTTCTTACCCTTTCGACTAACTGCAAACAATGCCGTATCTATCATCTTCATAAATGGCAGAGGTCCAGTACTAACAGTGTTAGTTGTCTTAACAGGACTGCCAGCAGAACGCAACTTAGTCATACTAATACCAATACCGCCAGTACCCTTAGCAATCCACATAGTATCACGTACGCTCTTCGCGATTGACTCCATATCATCCTCAACGTCAATCACAAAACAGTTAGATAGCTGAGGGAAAGAGCCGCCAGCATTAACTCTGGTTGACCCACCAGGGCTGTACTCTAGCCTACTCATATGATCATAAAAGTCTAAGGCTGCCTCGGTTGGGTTCTCCTCATTAAAACTGAGCCCCATAGCAATTCGCATCGTAGTAAACTGAGGTGTTTCGATTGGCTGGCCATCCTGCATACGAAGCGCATAGCGATTGCGGTTAGTAATTACTCCTAAATACTTACTAAGTGTATCGCGTGATGGATCAAGTGCCTTAGCTAGTTTCTTTAGATTAAATAGCTTAGTGTCAGACATGCGCTTATCTAATAAACCAGACTTTACCCCAGCCTTAATAAATTCGGGAAACTTCTCCTCGTGTAGCCGTTTAAGTTCAGCTTCAGTCTGATATTGACCCAATACATTCTTGTAGATAGTTTTTAGCAACAAGCGTGCTGCAATAATATCAAAATCTGGATCATCTTTAACATTTTGCAAAGCTGTGTTAATAACGGCCTCGTCTAGCTCGTCACTAGTAATTCCGTCAAATAACGTTAGCTGTAGCTCGGTTGCTACCTGTACAACCTTTTGAATTTGGTCGGGCAATCCCTCACTTGCCGAAACCAATGCTAGGTTTATTTTATTAGCGTCAAATAGCTCGCGTGTTCCATCCCGTTTCACTACATGAATTTGACTCATTACTTATACCCTCTAGCTGCTTTTACTTTTAATTACCTCCCATTAGTGATGTCCCTCAAAATCACATAGGTCGCAAAAAGAATACCGGCGCAGCCGACCAGGTTACCCTCCTTGCATGATGTCTATTTTTGTGACGTGCTAGATATCTAGCGTCTACCTAAAACTATAAACACTAAATATGCCGTTTGCAAGGCTTTTTACTAGTCATTTTTACCACATGCACTTTTACCCCTGTAATATACATCTAGTGTTTGTTTTATTTTTACAACGCTATATATAGTGTTTACAAATAAAAATGCGATAGTAACCTATCGCAATTATATTTGGCGGAGGAGGGGAGATTCGAACTCCCGCTACAGGTTTCCCCGTACTAACGATTTAGCAAACCGTCCCCTTCAGCCACTTGGGTACTCCTCCAAAACATAACCACCTCTGATGGAACGCTAAAATCAGTATAACACAGGCAAAAACACTAGACAACTAGCTACTTATTTGCTATACTTTAAATATATTATATAATTATATTTTAGGAACTCAATGAAAAAAGTAACTAACACCATCTTTGCGCTAATCGCCAGCCTAATGATTGCTTTTACAGCCGTTAGTATACCTGTTGAAGCATTTACTGGAGGCGTTAGTAGTGGAGCATCTTCAGCCCGTGGCAACGATCAGCCGGCTGACCTATTCGGAAGTGCAGGTGTATTCTCTAAAATTACCAATGTTTTACTATTTATCGTTGGGGCTATTAGCGTAATTATGATTATAATTGGCGGTTTACGCTACGTAATCTCAGGTGGTGACAGCACTAACGTTTCTGCTGCTAAAAACACTATTTTATATGCCATAATCGGCATCGTAATCTCATTACTGGCTTACGCTATAGTTAATTTTGTACTTGAAGCCTTCCTTCTCGATACTGGCGGTGGTGGTGGCAGTGCAACAAATTTCTAAAAAATAATCTCATGGCGGAGAGAGAGGGATTCGAACCCTCGGTACCTTGCGGCACACTTGTTTTCGAGACAAGCCAGTTCAACCACTCCTGCACCTCTCCTTAGGCTTTAGTATAAAGCATATCTATATTCTGCACTAATCGATAGAAGATATGCCAGAGCAAACTATCTACGTCTATAGATTAACGTAAATAAATCAAGATTTATATTAATATATCGATACTAGACTTTAAAAAGTCTACCGATATATAAAAACATCTCGATAATAGGTATAACTACGACCGGAGCTGCTGCCAATATTAAGATTGCAAAATATTCAAACCCAGAAAAAGGCCCCGTGTGGTATATCGGTCGATACAATCGATAAAGGTTAGAACAAAGATCTCTTGTGCAGCTTTAAGGGATGGCCTCCGACGGTATGAGATTATTTTATAGATAAAAACAAAAAGGACTCTTGCTAAGTCCCTATAGTTTAATTGTGGTACACCCGACAGGATTCGAACCTATGGCCTTTGGCTCCGCAAGCCAACGCTCTATCCAGCTGAGCTACGGGTGCACAAGCTTTTGGTATTATAACAGATATAATAGCCTTAAACAATAGCTAGAGGCGTAGCATTCTAACCATCTGATCAACAAAGTCGAGCTTTATTTCTTGCATAGAAAGTCTCTGTCCAATTAGGTCGACAATCTGCTCGCCAGACTCTAGAGGAAAATAAACTGACAAACCAGGTCTAAATCTTTTCACTGGAATAAGTAAAATTGAATTCTCTTTACCATCGTGTGTAACTCCAAAGGCCTTGTAATCCGCAAAATCATAAAACTGCTCGCCGATATATAAACCTTTTTGGGTTAACTTATACTGAATGTCTCGCGAAGGGCGCACCGACATAGCAATTAAGACAGCTGCTATTGCCAAAATTAAAAATGATACAGTCCAGGCTTTTAGCACAAAGAAATCAAGAATAATAACCGCCACCACTACAACTGCTAAGCCTGTGTACCAAACAGCGTTCTTTTCGGCGGCAATATATTCTTTAGCCACCCAAGAAACCGTTTCTGGAATAGATTTATCAGTTGAGCGAGCTGCATCCATCGATACAGTGCCTGCATTAATTGTTACCCGAGGCATCCCCTGCTCATCCACACCTGCTGGTGCAGCAGTTGAAGGCGTTTCATTAGTCTCATTAGCCATATTTTTAGTATACCATACCGCTTATTATTTTAAATTTAATTTTATAGCTACAAAATAGCTATTATGGCGGAGAGACAGGGATTCGAACCCTGGGTACGATTGCTCGCACACACGCGTTCCAGGCGTGCACCTTCAACCACTCGGTCACCTCTCCGTATGGATATTATTATACCAAATATAATCCACAACATTTAGTATTACGTTAATGGTTGCGAATACTTGCTTAATAACCCTATAATGGTACGTAATGACAAAGTCCAGCCAAACGCCGGTAATTTCGCTACGCTCACTCACAAAAAGATACGGAGTGGGCGATGCTGAACATACCGTACTTGATTCGATAGACTTAACGGTCAAACAGGGTGAGTTTATTGCTATTATGGGCCCAAGTGGCTGCGGAAAAACCTCACTATTAAATATATTAGGGCTACTAGATACCCCTGACGAAGGTGAATATAAGCTAAACAACGAACCGGTCGCCAAGTTATCAAATATTCGTAGGGCCGATATTCGTAGCCAAGAAATTGGTTTTGTTTTTCAAAGCTTTAATTTAGTACCACGTTTAAATGTAATCGAAAACGTCGCCCTACCACTCACCTACACCGGCTACAGGCGAACTCGTAGTTTAAAAATTGCCAGCAAGATGCTTTCGACTTTTCACCTTAATGAGCGTGAATACTATATGCCCTGGCAGCTTTCAGGCGGGCAAACTCAACGAGTAGCTATTGCTCGAGCACTAGTAAACAATCCTTCGATTATCCTAGCCGATGAACCAACTGGCAACTTAGATTCAAAATCAAGCCATGTAATTATGGAGGAGCTTTCAGACATACACAAACGAGGCAACACAATCATTATGGTCACCCACAACCCCGCCATGACAACTTACGCCGATCGAGTAATTACCATGCTAGACGGCCGAATTGACTCCGACACCAGTAAAACCACCATAAAAAATACCAAATCGGTTGAAATATCTGACAAACCAACCCTGGGCGAACGTAATAAATCAACTAAAAAAGATAAAAAGGCAAAAGACAAAAAATCCAAAAAAACAACAAAAGAAAATACCAAGGCTTAAATTATGCGAATCTTACTCTTTAATCATATAGAAAATGCTCGTGAATCACTTCGGTCCAACCGTTTGCGGACTCGTTTAACTGTTCTTGGTATCACTCTTGGGGTAGCCTGCATGACAACTATCATGGCACTTAGCTTCGGAGCAATTAAGTTAATCGATAAACAGGTTGATTCACTTGGTGGAAACCTAATAGTAATACGCCCTGGAGCCCAGCAGGACAAAAGGTCTATACATGACATCGCCTCCCCTGGTAATAACGATTCATTTAGTGTCAGTTCACTCACAGAAAAAGACTTTGCTACAGTTTCTGGTATGAAAAACGTTGCCAAGGCTGCGCCACTTATGTCAGTTAGTGGCAGCGTAAAATCTCAACACGAATCCGTTAATGATGCCACTATAGTAGCCACCACCCCCGACCTCGCAACAGTTTCTAATCTAAAGGTGCGCGACGGTCAATTTATAGACAGTATAACTAATGCTAATACAGCTGTAATCGGTAACCAACTTTCGGTAGATCTATTCGGCACTAATCAATCAATTGGGCAAACCTTTAAAATTCGTAATCGCACCTTTACAGTTATAGGAGTCCTTAAAACTATTAATACGGCAGTTAATTATAATAACTTCAACCTAAATAAAACTGCTATTATAAACCTCGAAAGCGGTAAAAAGTTTAACGAAGGCGTCGCCCATATTCGACAGATAAATATCCAGGCAAAAAACCCGAATAAAATACCTGAGTTAACTAACGAAATTCGAAAATCAATTAAAAAACAACATGATAACGAAGAAGATTTTCGTGTATTAAGTGGTTCAGATATCTCAAAACCAACCTCAGAAGTGTTCACTGCGATAGGTGCAGCCACTTCAGTTGTGGCAGTTGTTTCGCTAATAATTGGCGGCATAGGCATTATGAACATTATGCTAGTTAGCGTAGCTGAGCGTACTAGAGAAATTGGCATACGAAAAGCAGTTGGGGCAAGTAACTTTCATATTAGTATGCAGTTTATGATTGAGTCGTTAGCAATGAGCCTATCTGGTGGAATAGCTGGTTTTATACTAGGCTATGCAGCTGCGTTCCTAGTGTCGACCATCCTGCCATTTAATCCTGGATTTGAATGGTACATCCCTGTTATCTCATTGGGTATCTCTGCCATCATCGGCACAACCTTTGGTATGTATCCAGCTATTAGAGCAGCTCGTAAAAACCCTATTGAAGCTCTGCGACAATATCATTGATTAGTTTAAAATAATATGATATAATAATAAGAGTGGACCGTCCACTTTTATCTACCGAGAGGAGTTCGCATGTCCGTGAACACCCATCCCAGCATCACCAGCCAGGACTGGAAGGAGTCGGCACAGGCCATCAGCGCCTTCAACGACGCCCGATCCGTGATGCAGGTCGAAAATCAGGCCTACCGGACGTCGCTCACGAGCGGCGAAGACAACCGGGTCAAGCCGATCATTAAGATAAGTAGTCAGCTCATCGACTACATCCGAACTGCCCATATCGACTCCGTCATCGACCTCTATCAGGAGCTTGACGTACGGGGCGATAATCTCAGCGCTGAGCTTATCTGGCTGAGTGATGGTATCGGCGTTTGGATTCGCTTCGATGCGGACTCCATCGCGATGCTCAAGGGCAGCCTGCAGGCTACCGCCGAAGTCGAAATTAAGAAGGGTCGTATCACCCTGATTAATTCCGAGGTGGAAATCTGCTTGAAGCGTGGCCCTGTCCAGCTGCCTCAGGAGGTCATCGACCTCGTTCAGGACGAAGCCAGTTTCGTCCAGCTGTCTGAGGATAGCTAAATAGTAACGGACCACACCCCGTACTTTTTGTGCGGGGTTTTCCTTTTTATTTAAGCTCTTTTTTGAAACGCTCAATCAAAGTAACCGGAGTTGGGTCAACTCCATTTAAGATAGCCACATAAATGCTAGTAAAATCAGCCAAGACACAGCCCCATAACATCTGGGCGACTGGAGACGAACCCTGTAGGCTAACTATATGAGACTTTGGACGACGACCACTCAATAAACGATCTGTTACCTCAAATCTTTTTAAGATTCTTTCGTCCTCAAAATTGCTAATTAAATCAAAAATAGCAAAGGGCTTTTCAATTGGATGACTTACCCAACCCATAAACTCATTATGGTTAAACTCTGGCAGTTCATTCCAAAAAGCTAGGTTCTTAGCATTTTCATTCCAGCTAATCTTCCACTTATAAGCAACGGGCGACATCATATGGCTGGTGTAAAAAATCGGGGTTTTACCAACGCTCATTAGAGCTAGTTGCTTAGCTACATTATGGTCCATTGTCACCTCCGAAAGCCAACGCCTAGACTCTTCCTTTAGCCAGTCGGCAGACTCAGCCACCTGATCATAGTACTTTAAATCTAAGACTTTAAAGTGGACCATAAGCTTCAATAGCGCACGTAGATTATAGAATAAAGCCATACGTGGCTGCAAACCCGACGGCATAACAGTACAAGCAATCTGTAGATTGCGCGCCTTATCTAGTAAGACTCCACCAGCGGCAGTTATGCCAATCTGAGCACCCCTACTTTTAGCCTCTTCCAAGCAAGATAACACCTCCTCTGTGTTACCAGAATAGCTACTACAAATAACTAATGTGTGTCGATCTACGTAATTGGGTAGTTTATAATTGCGTACTAACTCTATCTGTAAAGGTACTTCGGTTTCTAGCCAATTTTTGGCAATAGAAGCCGCTAACGCAGAACCCCCCATACCAGCTACAACGACTCGTTCAATCCTGCGACCGTCATGATCTGGATATTCTACCTCAGGGTTGTACAGGACCTGTTCCCACTGTGTCGCAGCTACCCCTAGCGCATCGAATGAATCGCGCTGCGCCACTACTTTTAAGTCATCTAACATACTTCCCTCGCTTTAGATATTGCTTATGTCTATACACCTATGATACAGTATCTAGTAAAGAAATGTAATCATTTTTAGAGGTGGGAGAATAATAATGAACGATTCAGCAAACATTAGTGATGATCAAGAGCTAGCTCAAGCACTAGCTGGTGTAAATAAAGATAGTCTTCCGTTTGAGGAAACCGGTCCTGGGGTAAACCCCCTGCCTACTCCGGCACCTACACCAAGCTCAACACCAGAACCAACTACACCGGAAACAGCTCCTCCTATGCCAACACCGTCACCTGTTGGAGTTGGCCCAGTAGCTGGTCGTGACGGGCTAGACAGTGTTAAAGCAGAGGCTATCAATGAACTTCGACCTCTTATAGGCAAGCTTAATCTGCCGCCAGAAGAAAAGTTCGATACTTACCTACTACTAATCCGAACTACCGACGATCAAGAACTAGTACCTCCAGCCTACGATGTAGCTAGGCAAATCGAGGACGAATCACGTCGAGCAATGGCCCTACTAGATATAATTAAAGAGATTGACTACCTATCAAACAAAGATAATTCACCAGAGGCTAAATAACCTTCGCTTATCTCAAAAAGCACGGCGCTAGTCGTGCTTTTTTGGTGGAATAGCTGCCTGCCGCCACCCATCATCATCAGACATTGGTAGCTCTGGTGCCAACTCTGTACTTGGATGAACCTTTTTAGAAAAATAGTCAAAGCCTGCAAAATTCTCAAACTTTCTAACCACCTCCTCTGATACACCAACCTTACCAGCGAAATAATCATCTACTTTATCGTAGCTAACCCTGTTCATTTCGTGATAGATAGGATTTAAGTGCTCATCATCTAGGAAATCTTTCCAAAAATGATAAGCATTCCTTTGATTCTTTGATCTAATATACAGATGATAAATTGGTTGATCTATTGGTGAATATATATTGTATCCTGCTGCAAAAAGTCGCAATGAATGTACAATTTCTTCACCGATAAAACATATATCCCTATTGTACGGCACCTCTAGGCATCTTCTGCCGGGACCAAACTGTAAGCCGCCCGCCGCAAAGGCACATAATTGAGGTGCCTGAGGATTACCTGGAATAGTCTTACCAAAAAAAGTCGGAATCCTATCCATAAACATATCATGAATAATTAGTCGATTTGGATCCGATCCGGCAAACAGCTCGCTACCATCATCGGCGTAATTAAAAGCTGGCGGATATGATGACAATATAGCATTTTTATCACCACATTGCCGCCACTGCGCAATCAGTCGCTCGTCCCAGTTCGGCTCAAAGCGCATATGTGAGTCGATTTGTAAGTAAAAATCCTCGCCCACATATAGCGCATCACAATCAGCTCGCGCCACCCCAACGCCGCGCGCCTCACGCCAGTCTCGCTCAATAATCGTAAAGCGATCATCGTGGTGATACACATCAATCTGGCCTTGTGTCTCTGGACCATATTGATGTACGATCGCAAAGCGTAATCGCTCTGCGTAGGCTGCATTTGCCAAGCAAGAGGCAATCGTTTTAGGCAGTTCGTCGTCGCGATACGCCGCAATTTCTATCAGTATGGTCTGCATCTGGCTCTATTGTAGCAAAATCGCCCCACTTAAGGGGCGATTTTGACTTGAGTAGCGGTACTTTTACTACATCATACCCATGCCAGGCATACCGCCGCCGCCCATAGCTGCAGCTGGATCTTCCTTTTCTGGGATATCTACTACAAGTGCGCCCATAGTCGCTGCTGTTGAAGCAATTGATACAGAGTTCTGCACCGCTTCTTTTGTCACGCGAGCTGGATCAATCACACCCGCCTTCTTAACATCAACAAGGCCCTTCTCTGGTGTCATAACATTAACACCCTGGCCATCTTTAGCCGCCTCAACTTGAGCTAATAACGCTTCGCTGTTTAGGCCAGCGTTCTTCATGATCTGAACAAATGGCTGCTTTAGGGCATTCTTCAAGATAAGCTTACCAGCACTTATAGAGTCTGCACCGCTTGCCTTAATCTTAGCTGATAAATTGACTAGTGTTACGCCTCCACCAGCTACAATTCCTTCTGCCAACGCCGCCTTCGTAGCCGCCACAGCATCATCAACGCGGAATTTCTTCTCGTCAATTTCAGTTTCAGAAGCTCCACCAACCTTAATGACTGCCACTTTACCGCTCAGAGCTGCCGCTCGTTTGTCGAACTGTTCTTTATCGTAGCTGCTTGATGCGTTTTCACTCTGCGCTACAATCTCGGCAATACGACCTTCGACAGCCTTTTTGGTGCCTGCACCCTCGATAATGGTAGTTTCGTCCTTGCCAACAATTATCTTGCGAGCCGAGCCAATCACCTCAAGACCAACATTGTCAAAGCTCATGCCACGCTCTTCACTCACGACAGTTGCATCTGTTAGTACAGCGATATCATCAAGCACCTCTTTGCGGCGATCACCAAAACTTGGCGCCTTAACAGCCACGCTATTAAATACACCTTTTAGCTTATTTAGCACCATCACACTCAGCGCTTCACCTTCAACCTCATCGGCAAACAAGACGAGGTCTTTTTTGCCAGCCTGAGCCAGTTTTTCTAGGATTGGTGCAATATCTTGCACACTAGAAAGCTTTTTATCAGTAATCACCACAGCTGGCTTATCATACACCGCCTCTTGACGATTCACGTCGGTAATAAATAGCGCACTGGTAAAGCCACGATCTAGCGAGAAGCCTTCAACCACTTCGCTTTCCATCTCAAGACCTTGACCAGCTTCAACTGTAACAACTCCGTCTTTGCCAATCTTTTCGATAACGCCTGCAATCAACTCACCAATGTCGCGACTCCCCGCTGAAATAGTCGCCACCTCGGCTACACGCTCTTTTTTACCTTCGATCGATTCAGCTAGTTTATCAAGCTCTTTGACGACCTGGCGACCAGCCTCTTCAATCCCTTTACGCAACTCTTGTGGGTTGTGCCCTGCGGCAATTAGGCGATTCGCCTCTTTTAGAATATTGTATGTAAGCACTGTAACAGTAGTAGTTCCATCACCAGCTACCTTATTAAGCTTGGTAGCAGCCTGCTTAATCAACTCGGCACCAACTTTGTAACCCAATGTCTCATCATCATTTTCTGGTAACTCTACACTTTCTGCCACTGTGACACCATCATGCGTTACAGTCGGGCCGCCATAGCCCTTGGCGATCACCACGTTACCGCCCTTTGGGCCGTAGGTTACACGTACAGCGTCATACAACGCTTTGGCGCCACCCAGGACACGCTCGCGTGCATCATCATCGTAAAATACTTTTTTTGCCATCAATACTTCTCCTTCTTGTTTAATAAACGTAGAGTTGTGAACCCCTTAAGGCGCTTTAAACTGTCGCTAAAACGTCCTCTTCCTTCACAATCAAATATTCCACGTCATTAATCTTCAATTCTGTCGTCGAATATTCTTTATATACAATCTTATCCCCAACTTTTACCTGCTTAGCTTCAGGACCAACTGCTACAACCTGCGCCACAACTGGTTTTTCCTTTGAGCTATCTGGTAAATACAAGCCGCTCGCTGTCTTTTCCTGCGCTTTTTCGCGCACCGCAACGACCCGATCAGCCAATGGTTTTACTGGTGAACTCATTAATTTTCCTCCGTTTCGTTACTAATACTACTCTATTGTAGCGAAGAAAATTAGCACTTGCAAGCCTTGAGTGCTAAAATATTCCTGCCTGTCATTGACTTTTATAATAGTTATGCTATAATTAAATAAATCAACGATTAGTGATTAACAATGAACCGTTTTAATAAACAAGAAAAAATAAAAAACAAACAAGAATCATTTAGGCAAAACACCGCTAAACTTGCGGGTGTATTCGGACATATGTCCCCTCTTTACAAGCAAAGAAGGCGTTATGGCTATAGCCATAACGAAGCAATCTCTGCCAGCCTAAGTCATTACGGAGATCACGCCAAAATTCCAGAAAAAGACCGTAACATGCTACATCTTTTAAGTAAACTTAACGAATTTATACTAGCACAAAATGAAATCAACGAGATGAATCGTGATAATAGTCGTCTTAGCACTCGGGAAAAACAAAGAATTAATAATTTAAAAAATAACTTTCTGATTCCTTTCAACCACACTCTTAAAGAGGTTATTAATGACAATCCTAATGTTGGATTCGGTGAATTTACGGGTAGTCTAGTGCGTAATTATATATATCTTTATAGTAAAGATAATGAACTGGGGGTAGGTCGCGGTCAAGAAGCGCAATTTGCACTACATGCAGTGGAGCAGGCAACTAACGGTATGAGACATGAATTAGCAACTGAGACAATGCTTGACGCTGCAGGCGTTGAATATAGCTACGATACCTCAATAGACGACGATAGGTATGGTACGGATTTATATGTAAAAATTGATAATACCTGGTATGGAATTGATATTAAAGCCAGCAACTTAGGCGAAAAGGCGGCACGCGATAAATTCCGAGGGTCGATGGCAATATCAACTGGATTAAATGTTAGCGATTTTAATGGTATCAGTGGCGATAAGGAGAATGCTTTATCAATTTCTTACGAAGCCGCCCAGGAAAAGTCTAAGGATTTTGTAAAAAGATTACGCAGTATGATCTCAGCACCAAGACAGATAGGTAGGCAAGCTACTAAAAAGTACATTTATCACTAGACATATTATATATTTTATGCTATAATAAGATTTGCTCAACAGACGAAAAGAAAGGCTGTAATCATGCGATACGGCATCTTTAAGTACAAAGTTACGAGCCCGAAGACAGCTGATGACCTTAGGAGGACACTAATTTCAGCGCTAGAGAACTCTGAAGAGGCTAAATTTGAAGCGGTCTCCACCGAGAACCCTGAACAAAGTGCTAAATCAGAGGTTTTTCGCGTAAAAGTAGAGTCCGTCCACACAACTAAGGAAGGATTGCTGTTCGATGTAATAGATTCGGAGAATCAATGGATTCGCTTAGAGATTGAGCGAGAAAAGATTCTGAACTTCGATCTATACAGCTAGCCCTCGAGACTCCGCCCTGCAAAGATGGAATCTCGAGGCATTTTCATTTTAATTGACTTTATTTATAAAAAATGTTAATATTCATAAACCCTTATCCATAAAGGGTCCTGCCTATCTAGTACTAGAGGCGGCAGTCCATCACGTCAAATCACAGTAAGGACTTACTATGATTACCGTTAAACTGATCGAAAATTCAGTCCGTAAGGCTGAAGAGATCGCCTGGCGGCAACCGAACATTCAGATCCCCTTCGAGGATATCGCTAAGAAATTATTTCTCGATGAGGTATCCAGCAAGTTCATGAACAGGCGAGTCTACATCACCAGCGAGGCGCTGATTAAACTTAAAGAAGTCGCCTCTCTCAAGGATCTGACCACCGCACTCGATAAGGTCAATGGTACCCTGCTCAATGCATAGTACCATCCCCACATCATAGATGTGGGGATTTTCATATTGTAGTTTTTCAAAAACCTGCAATTGACGTAGTTATTAAATAATGTTAATATACTAGGGCACTCTTGGCAGCCGCTAAGAACGTGGCTGCATGTCACGAACCTCGATCTCTAGGAGTTTTACCATGCAAATCACCATCGAAATGGTAGAAAGTATTCGCAAGGAGGCAATCGACACCGCTTACAGGATCGGCAGTGATGAAAGCGAAGAACTCGCAATCCTGCTGAGCAACCAGGTGGCACCTCAGTGTAGTGGTCACAGCCACATTGAAATCACTCGAGAAGCCTACCACCTGCTCTCTGGCTACAACCTGGCCCACCACCTCAAGAAGATGATTCAGGAAGTCGGCTGCAAGGTCAAAATGGCTTAAAATTAAGCCACACCCCATGTCTATGACGTGGGGTTTTTACTTAGTCTTTTTCAACAATGAGCGTACAACCTGGCTATCATTCCAAGGTAACCTTTTGCCTTTGATTATCCTAAACTGCTCATGACCCATCCCTGTTATTAAGACGGTGTCTCCCTTAACTGCGACGCCCAAAGCTTTCTGAATAGCTCCTTCACGATCTGCCACCTCTGTAGTTTTAGCATCACCGCCAGCTTTTGCTATACCCTCATATATCTGCCGACGAATCAGGTCAGGGTCTTCATTATAACTTTCTTCATCAGTTAGGATGATTCTATCAGCCAGCTTAGCGGCAATCTCACCCATAACAGGGCGCTTGCTCTTATCGCGGTCACCACAAGCGCCAAAGACTAAAATTACACGATTTTTCGTAATTTTTTTAACTGTATTAAGCAACTTCTCTAGAGCATCTGGAGTGTGGGCATAGTCAACTACCACCTCGTAACCTAAACCCTCTACAGCCCGCTCAAATCGTCCGGGAATTTCCTCAAGGTTAGCTACGCCAGTAATGATATCTTCAGTTTTTACGCCAAGTAAATAACAAATTGTGGCGGCAGCCGTCAAATTTGATAAATTAAATTCGCCCGGCAGATAGGTAGCTAGATTAAGTTTAGTCTGGTGATCAAACACCACCGTCGCCTCACTGCCCTTTTTATATAGCTTAGTTTTAGTAATTTTTGCCTCTGACTCTTTGTGCTTACCGTAAGTCATCTTTTGTTCACTAGCACTGAAAGAATCAAAATGACTAAACCAATCATCATCACGGTTAAGTACTATATAGCGTGGCTGCTGCGCAAAAAGCAAAGACTTGGCCTCAGCATAGCGTTCCATAGTTTTATGATAATCAAGATGATCTTGAGTTAGATTAGTCATAACTGCCGCTTCAATTGGTACGCCATCTAGTTTGTGCTGATCCAAGGCATGGCTAGTAACCTCTAGCACCACAAAATCAACCTTATGCCTCTTGGCTTCTGCAAAAAAAGCCTGCATTCTTCCTGTAGTTGCAACCGTAGCATTTAAATCATTAACCTTAGCTTTACCAGCTACCTCAATTAAAGCAGTTGTGAACATAGCAGTTTTATAGCCTGCTTCTTTCAAAATTTCGTTAATATAACAAGCTGTGGTAGTTTTACCATTCGTGCCCGTAACTGCAATTACTCTTAAGTTTTTAGCTGGATAACCATACCTAGCTGAAACAGCCCGCACCCTTGCTTTACGATAAGATTCTTCTAGTATTTTAATCGTTCTTTTGGGTAATGTGCGTCGTAAACCCCTTACTATCCGCTCTTTCATAAGCATTATTATACGGTAAAACAACAGACATTGCTATCTATAATCTGCTATAATGTAACAAGTGAAAATACTGGGGATTGAAAGTAGTTGTGATGAAACTGCCGCCGCCGTCGTTGAAGATGGCGAACGGCTACTTAGTAATGTTATAAAGTCACAAATCGATATCCACGCTCAATACGGTGGAGTAGTCCCAGAGGTAGCCGCTAGAAGTCATGTTGAAGTAATTAATCCTGTTGTTGCAGAAGCCCTTTCTCAAGCCAAACTTAACTGGAAGGATATCGACGCCATCGCAGTTACCTACGCACCAGGTCTGTCTGGATCGCTTTTAATTGGCACCCTAACTGCTAAAACCTTAGCATATTTGTTCGACAAACCCCTATATGCCATCCACCACGTAGAGGCTCATGTTTATGCCAATTTTGTTACAAAACAAACGGGCGGACTTAGACTTAATCTACCAAAACAAAGCCCGAACTTTCCGCTATTAGCTTTAATTGTTTCTGGTGGACACACTCAACTAGTACTATTCAAACAACATGGTGACTACGTCCTACTGGGTCAGACTCAAGATGATGCGGTCGGTGAAGCGTTCGATAAAGTCGCCAAAATTATTGGCCTACCCTACCCTGGAGGACCATCTATATCTGAAGCAGCCAAAAAAGGAGACTGTAACAAATATAAATTACCTAAAGCCAAACTTAAGAATCCTTATGACTTTTCATTTAGCGGGCTTAAGACAGCCGTTCTAAGGGCAGTTCAGTCTGAAGTGGGTGAAGACTTTACTTTTCCCTCGCACAAGCTTCCAGAGCGCTTAGATGACGTCAGGCGCAATGATTTTGCAGCCAGCTTCCAGTATGTAGCCGTCAAAACATTAGTCGACGCTACGTACAAAGCCTTTTTAGAGTACTCCCCTGCCTCGGTAGTGATAGCCGGAGGAGTAGCTGCAAACCAAGAATTACGTCACCAACTGCAGGCCAGGCTACCAATCAATATTGAGTACGCCCCAATAGAACTCTGTACCGACAATGCGGCCATGGTTGCAACCCTAGCCTACTACCAATCTCAGTATAAGCCTCCGGATAGTGCTCTTAATCTAGATATTCAACCAAGCCTAAGTATGGCAAAATAATTAAGGATTTTTCACATGAAAACACACTTTTTACAATCAAAAGCTTGGCAAACCTTTCAAGAAGCCATGGGCAGAACAGTCTATTTTCGTGAAGGCGAGGGCTGGCAATATCGAGCCATTCTAGAGCCAGGCACCAGGCTAGCACCAGCTAGACTATACTGTCCCTACGGACCAACTGCCATTAATCAACGTGCCTTAAATACGGCATTAGAGTCACTCAAAGCTCTAGCTGCTAGCACTGATGCTACCTTTGTCCGAGTCCAGCCCCTAGGCGTAGAGTCTGGTGAATTTTCACATGAAAAATTAGGATTAAAACAAATTGAATACAGTCAACCGGCTGACACTTGGTGTATCGATCTAACCCAAGATGAAGAAACAATCATTGCCAACATGAAACAAAGTAACCGTAATATCTACCGCAATTACCACAAAAAGGGTTTATCATATCGATCCAGTGTTGACTCAGATGAAATATCTCATCTTTTGAGATTAATTAAACAAACTGCCGAGCGAAATAACATATCGGCACATAGCGATAATTATCTGGTCACTCAGGCAAAATCTTTAATTCCAATCGGTGCAGCAACATTACATTTTATAGAGCATGAGGGTAAAATTATTGCCGCCGCCCTCACCTACAATACAGATGAAACTACCTACTACGCTCACGCTAGTGCAGACTTTAAACACAGAAAGCTTGGTGCCAGCACTGCCCTTGTCGCCGAAATAATCTTACGAGCAAAGAAAAATGGGCGCAAAACCTGCGACCTATATGGCATAACTACCTCTGAAGATTCACAGCATCCATGGGTAGGTTTTACTAAGTTCAAAAAATCGTTTGGTGGCTATCACATTCCGCTATCTCACACTTACGACCTGCCGATTAAAAGTGGGCTTTATCGTACCTACAGTCTAGCTAAGCGCTCCCGTGCATTATCACAAAAACTTCGTAAGCTGCTGTAATCTTTTATGACCTCTTAAAAACTGCTATAATACCTTATAGAAGATAAACTATTTACTATTACTTTTCACGTGAAAATTAATTGAAAAGGCCAGTACCAATGACACAATTAGCAAAATCATATATTCCAGAAAATTATGAAAAAGACGTTTACGCCATGTGGGAGCATGCAGATGCGTTCGAACCCAAAGGAGAAGGTGAGCCCTACAGTATTGTTATGCCGCCACCAAACGCTAATGGCAACCTACATATGGGGCACGCTCTAATAGTTAACTATCAAGATATGATGGTGCGCTGGAGTCGAATGCAAGGTAAAGATGCTGTATATCTACCCGGAGCTGACCATGCAGGTTTTGAAACTTGGGTTGTCTACGAAAGAATTTTGACTGAGAAGGGCAAGAATCGTTTCGACTTTTCACGTGAACAACTCTACAGTCAGGTATGGGATTTTGTAGATGAACAGCGCGGTAATATGGAGCAACAGCTCAGAGCACTTGGTGCTGGCGCAAGCTGGAAGAATCTAACCTTTACTCTAGACGAAAAGGTAGTTTCGACTGTCTATGAAACCTTTAAGAGGCTCTGGGATGATGACTTAATCTACCGTGGTGAACGTATTGTTAACTACAGTACAAAATACCAAACTAGCTACTCCGATATTGAAGTAAACTACAAAAACGAAAAGGGAACCCTATGGAAAATAGCCTACCCAATACTCGATAAAGTAGGGGAGTTAGTAGTAGCTACCACTAGACCAGAGACTATGCTTGGTGATGTGGCGGTAGCAGTTCACCCTGATGATGAGCGCTATAAAGATCTCGTCGGTATGCGTGTTCAGTTGCCACTGACCGACCGAGAGATTCCAATTATTGCAGATGAATACGTTGACCCAGAATATGGCACTGGAGTAGTTAAGGTTACACCAGCCCATGACCCAAACGATTTTGAGATCGGCGAACGCCACAAGCTTGAACGCATCCAAGTAATAGATTTTGATGGCCGCATGATTAATGTTCCTCAAACATTTCTAGGACTAGAGGTAGAGGCGGCTCGTAAAAGAGTTTTAGCAGCTTTGGAGGCTCAAGAATATCGCCGAGGTGAATCGACTATTGAACATGCAGTTGGCTATGATTATAAAAGCGGCCTACCAATCCAACCACTAGTTAAAAGTCAGTGGTTTATTAAAGTAAAGCCTTTAGCTAAGAGGGCTATCAAAGTTTTAGAGGAAGGCAAGATAAACTTCACGCCCGAAAATAAACGATCTGTCTTGATTGAGTATCTTAAAAATCTACGCGACTGGAATATCAGCCGTCAAATACCTTGGGGTATCCCGATTCCAGCTTTTGTCAACAAGGATGATTCAGAGGATTGGATTTTTGACAGTAGGGTAGACGAAAAAGAAATTAAAGTCGATGGCAAAACCTACCTACGCGAAGAAGACACCTTTGACACCTGGTTCAGTAGTGGACAATGGCCTTTTATAACCACAGATGCGCTAGAGGAGGGGAGTGAGCTATCTAAATTCTATCCAACAAGCCTAATGGGTACCGGTGCCGATATTCTGTTTCAGTGGATATCAAGAATGATTATGCTTGGCCTATACAGGACTGATACCATTCCCTTTAAGGATGTCTACTTTAATGGTCTAGTTCTTGATGAAAAAGGTCAAAAAATGAGTAAAAGCAAGGGTAACGTGATTAACCCGATGGAAATAATCAAAAAGTACGGATCAGACGCCCTAAGACTAGGAATTGTAGCTAGTCGTTCAGCTGCCCAAAATCAAGCTTTATCAATTAGTAAAATTGTAGCTGGACGTAATTATTGTAATAAGCTCTGGAATATTTCTAGGTTCATATCAGACAAACTAGGGGCAGCTTTCGTTCCAACTAACACGCCACAAGCAGCTAGCTTGGCGGATAACTGGATTATTCTTGAGCTAAATAACGCAGCCGAAGAGATTAATAAGCATCTGAAAGCTTACCGATTTGCTGAAGCTTCTGAGACCCTATATCACACAGTTTGGGATAGTGTGGCCGATTGGTACATCGAGTCTAGTAAAGTTCATAGTAATCCGAACCTGTTAGCTTGGGTGCTGGAAACATGCCTACGCCTTAGTCATCCATTCGCACCATTTGTAACAGAAACCATTTGGCAGACGCTATCGTGGACAGATTCACTGCTAGCCAAAGAACATTGGCCATTACAGCTACAAGCTGACGAAATCTCAGCTGGTCAGTTTACTAGAATTCAAGCGTTAGTAGCTGAATCACGCTATGTTACCAGTGAACTACCCGGTAATCAGCGATATGTTTTATTGTTCCAAAATGATTCCCTAATAGCCGATAACGCTTTATTGATTAAGCATCTAGCCCGCCTTAAAGATATCGCTGAAGTAGACCAGCCGCGCGGTCTACGCCTAGCAGCTAGTAATCGTGAAGCCTGGCTAGATATTGACGAGAAAACCCTATACGAACATCAATCAAATCTTGAAAAGCGACTGGTTGAAACTCGTTTACACCTTAAGAAACTTAAGGCCCGTCTCGAAAATGATAACTACCTAAAGAAAGCACCGCCTCATCTAGTCGAAGAAACTAAACTAGAAGTTGAAGACACCTCTAAGCTGATTGAGCGCCTGGTTGCTGAATTAAATGTTCTGAATTAAACCGGTTGAAAGAAGAAGGCCTGTCCGTCTTTTGACAACTTGTTTGAAGATTTCTTAACTCGATTCTTTCGCTGATCACGTGGGTCTGGCGTGCTAGTGCGTCCTTGCCTTTTAGCTACCTTAATCTCCTCACCATGAACATGTAACTCTGGCTTAAGGGTAGCGCCGCTATCATTCGTACGTTCATGTGAAGATAGGGCAGTCACAGCCGCTTTATCTAGTTGCGAGTCATGCATAAAGACACCCATGGTGGTGCTGACTGCAATCGACGCCATAATCATTCGTATTCCTGTTTCTGTCATTTGTATGTGTTTATTTAAGTTAATGATTATAGATACAATATTAGCATAAGCTTTACGTTTTGTCAATAATCTTTATTTAAATATGATGATAAGGGCCGCCCCTTGCTATCTCTTGAGCTCGATAGATTTGCTCTAATAGCATTAACCTAACAATCATATGTGGAAACACTAGTCTTGATAGTGACCATACTAAATCACTGCGCTCTCGCAATCTGTCGTCAACACCGTAAGCTCCTCCAATTACAAATGTAACTGACCTGCTAGAGATAGCCTCCTGTAGATAAGAGGCCATCTCCGGGGAAGATAAATTTTTACCGCGCTCATCTAATAAAATCACATAATCACCTGGCTTTATACACGAAAGAATAGCCTCTGACTCGTCCTGACGCGCTTTCTGATAGCTTTTTGTCGAATATGGTAAAAGTACCCAATCGACAGAAAAAGGCTTGCGCAGGCGCTTATAATAACGCTGTAAACCATCCCTTACCCAAGCGTCGTGCTTTTTTCCAATCGCAATAATTCTTATCATTGTAGCCGTAGCTTGGTAGCGATCTTAGCCAACTCCTGATGATTTGGTTCGATAGTTGCGTCTGGCTGGTGTCGATATTCAGAAACCTTCCTGAAGGGGATTAGGTGAATATGCGCATGTGGAACATCAACACCAATAATTTGTTGACCAACATATGGCACACCTAGAACTTCTCGTTGACGTAAAGCGATTTTTTTTACTGTATCCTGTAAGGCCTTATAGTCCTCTTTAGGTAAGTCCCAAACAAACTCCACTGGGTTCTTTGAAACCACTAGCACATGGCCAGGCGCAACCGGGTATATATCCATAAAAGCAAAAGTTAAATCGTCTTCGTATACCTTGTGACAGGGGATTTCACCATCAATAATTTTTGAAAATATTGTTCTAGTCATCAATTACATTATAGCAATATAACTATTTAATTACGATTAAAGCAAAAACACCTCGCTATAAATACGGGTGTCCTTAGAATATCTATGGCGGAGAGAGAGGGATTCGAACCCTCGATACGTTTTACCGTATGCCGGTTTTCAAGACCGGTGCCTTCAACCACTCGGCCATCTCTCCAAAAGTTCTATGCTACTATAGCATAGCTAAGATGATTATTCCAGTGGCTGATGGGCAACTGCTAGTATTGATATATTTTGATGCCCGGCTTGCTGCAAGCAATCAACCGCTGCCAGTACTGTGGATCCGGTCGTTACAACGTCATCTAGTAGCATTATCTGACTATCTAGTGGCAATTTTGACTTATAGTAAAACGCAGTTTTGGCTTGAATTGATCTTGCCTTTCGAGAACTGCCTATCTGCTGATGGTTATGATTCCTCCCTAGGGTAGTTGAGTAGTTTAGTTTACGGATTTTAGCAAACTTCTTAGCTAGTATTTTAGTGTGGTCAAACCCGCGCTGGCGCACATGCGACGATGATGTCGGTATAGGCACTACCACAAGATCATTATCAAATTTATACTGAATAGAAGATAATATTTTAGCCAAAACCAAAATATGCTCCCTGGCGTAATTGAATTTAATATCATTTATTAACTTCTTTACCACCCCCTCTCTGCGTAAAATTATATACTGAGAGACGCCTCGAAGTTTGCAGTCTGACTTACATGTATTACCTATCAAATTACTGTTGCAAATGACACAATAGTTTATTACGCTTTTTGGAATGTTTCTTATACAACATTTACACAATCCAGGGCCAACTTTACCGCAAGATAAACAGTAGTGGGGTGAAATAAGCGAAAATATATAATCAAGCATTGTACTTTTTACGTTTTGACCATTTGTGCTATTGATTATACTGTGTTGTTTGCTATACTAAAAGGGACTATTTGTTGAGAAGATCTTATAGAAAGTGGAGGAGATCATGGCCCGTAAACAAAATGACGATTTACTAATTGAAGATGAACTAGCGGCAGCTTTCCTTGGCGGCGAGGACCTTGGTCCAGCCACAGAAGAGCCGCAGCATAATGATGTTGCAGACCAGGAAGAACCAGACGACGAGTTTCCAGGGCAGTTAGCTGTAGATGTATATGAGACAGAAGAGGAGCTTATTATTAAAGCTCGAACTGCTGGTGTAAACAAGGACGATCTTGATGTAAGTATTAGCGAAGGGATACTTACAATCAGTGGTACCCTAAGCAGCGGCGACGACTACGACGCAAACAACTGGCATATTCAGGAATGCTACTGGGGTGAATTTAGCCGTACACTAGCGCTACCTGTCCCGGTTAAAGAAGATGAAGCTAAGGCTGCACTTAAAGACGGCGTCCTGACAATTAGCTTCCCTAAAGTTCAGCAAGAACAAGCTAAAAAGATTCAGATTATGTAGCCTAGAGCCTTATGAAAATCATAAAAAGAATCGCTTGCATGAGCGATTCTTTTTATTTTTATGTTAAATAATTTAATCTATAGCTAATAAAAATATCCCCTACACAGGGTAGGGGATATCAAACTTCAATCTATTAACTATTGATTAACCGCAAACTGACCAACGAAGAAGTTGACCACAGCGTAGGCAAGAATAGCCACAATGATACCAACGACTGCATACAAAATAGTATTCTTAGCTGAGGTAACCGCAGCCTGATCGCCGCCAGACACCACGTAGCGAATACCACCGACAATCAACATAATAACGCTGACGGCACCGATCACGAACAGAAGTACATCTGTAATACGCTTAAACATACCTTCGTCACCATCTAATCTGTCTGGCTGGTCGTTACCTTGAGCTGACTTAGCTCCAGAAGTAATACTCAGCTCCTGAGCAGAGGCAGTTTGTTGCAGGTTGGCCTCAACGACCAAGGTGGTAGTTAAGCCGGCAAACATAAGCACTGCTGCCATTGGCAAATTTTGAATTAAAGTTTTTAGTTTCTTTTTCATTTCATTTCCTTTCTATCTGAAAAATCAGTTTCCATCATTATACAATATATATACTATAAAATGCTAGTTTTTAAAATCCTCCTTCAAAACTCCCAGCGATAAAGCTAACTATAGCGTAGGCGAGTATAGCTACCACTAACCCGATAACTGCGTATAAAATGGTATCTTTAGCGGCTTTAGTTTTACCTGCGTCACCACCAGAAACAGCATACATAATACCACCAATAACAATAGCAATAACAGCCACAAACCCGAGTATAAACAACAGTATGTTTGTAATAGTTTGAATACTAGATTGAACCTCAGGACCCCCATCTTGGCCGGTAGCGCTAGCACCACTAAGTATTTCTTGACTAGCCTGAGCCATAACCGGACTCGGCGCTGTAATTGCCGCAAAAAGCATAAAAACTGCCAATCCTGCTACTAATAAATGTGTTTTTTGTAAAATATTCTCAATCATTTAGATACCATACTTCTTATTATATTAAACCGTCTGAACCTGAGTAACAGTAAAGCTAACTATACCCCATGCCAGCAATGCCACTATTAAACCTATGACTGCATACATAACCGTATTTTTGGCAGTCTTTACCTTACCGGCATCACCAGCTGCGGTTACATACATAAAGCCACCAATAATAATCGCTATCACAGCTGTCGCACCAAGCAGAAATAACATAGTGTTTGTGATGTTTTTTATCAGACCATTCACATCATCACTACTGGCATCGCAAACTGCATTTTTTTGACCTGTCTGACCGCACGCACTTTCTAAAACATCAACCGCCATTATTGTAGATGGTGCAAATATAGACAATAGGAGAGATAATCCTATAATTAGCGTTGTTAATCGTTTCATACTTGAACCTCTCTCTTATTTACTTACTTCACTACGTACAAAGGCAGTAATTACTGCGGCGAACAATACAAATACTATACCAATAACTGTATATAGTATAGCGTTTTTTGCCGTCTTTACTTTACCCGGATCTCCATTGGATGTTACATACAAAAATCCTGCTATAATTAAAACAATAACCGCAACAATACCTGCCGTGAAGTAAGCTATATTTAATACAGCGTCCAGAATTGAAGCTCCGCCGTCCTGAGTAGTGTTGGGTAACCCGACAACCTGCATTTTTGCGCCCATTAGGCTAATAATGGATTTAATGCTATCAACCATATACATTTACGTTATCCTTACTGAAATAAATGATATCACTGCGATGGCTGAAATAGATATAACCAACCCCACTACAGCATTAATTATAGTTTTTCTTGCCCTCACACTACGATCAGCCGATCCTGCGCTTGTCATGAATTTAAACCCTCCGACAATTATATAGGCCACAGCAACATACGAAGCAAGATGCATCATTATTTCGGTTACATTAAGCCCGACAACGATCAAGAAAGGACCTATACTACCCCCCAAATCATCGTTTGATCCTGCGTTTTCAATTTTAATATTACAATTACCTTCTGAGTCTAACTCAGCCACACCCCTATACCACATCGGAGCAGTAAGAAGTCTTCCGTCACCACAAGCCTGTGCATGAGCTGAACTTGAAAATGGCGATATGGTTGCAATTAAAAAAGACACCCCTGCAATTATAAATAGTTTTTTTATCATCCCAAAATACCTCCTGGAACAAGATAGTTAACTGCTATAAACATAACCGCAAAGAGCACCAGCCCAATTACAACATTTCTAATTGTATCAAGAGCTTTTTTCACCTGCTCCTGACTATCTCCAGCTGAAGCATATAGGATGCCCGCATACACAAAACCTCCGACAGCACCAACTCCAACCCCAATTACCATAATATTAAGAACTATTTGCAAAATACCCCAGAAGCCTGAGTCTGTTATGTCTGAACTCGCACCCTTCTGACTGCACTTAAGGATAGCTGTATCGACACCTCCGCAAGTATTAGTGCTTCCCGTGTTGGCAAACACTGGGTTAGATAGTGTTGCTAAACCTATACCTGCAGCTAGAGTGCAGATTAATGATAATTTAGTTACCTTGGGCATTTTTTATATTTTAACTTTCATATTTTATTTATAAATATACTTACACTAAAATATACCACCTGGAATAATAAACTGCAACATAGAATACATAACAGCAAAAACTATCAAGCCTATGAATGTATTTTTTATTACAGTTTTAGATTTTGCAAGCTGAGACTGATCATCGTTGGCGGAGGCATATATAATACCCGCGTAAACAATAGCTCCAACCGAAACTACACCCACCATTACAATGCCAACATTTAACACTATAGTAAGTAGTGCCCATAACGGCGACCCATCCACACCCTGCCCGCTTATAGATGGACACCTTAGATAGGCTGTATCTACAAGACCGCAACGAGGCTTACCCGCTATTGAGACCGAAGATAAATCTGGTGGATTAAATCCCTCAAAAGGAGACTCATCAGTAACATCTGGCTCCTCCGGAATCTTATCAGCACGTGCACCAGCTTCGCAAGCCTTTTTCGTTTCATCATCACTAAAAGAACCGCAGCCTTTACCATCATACCCATCTTGACATGCAGACTTAAGACTAGACTCGTCTCCTGTAATGGTCTTTCCGTACCTCGTATCACAAAAAAATTTACTAGCATCAAGTACTGATTGAGACTGGGCCAGAGCACCCTCATTTATAAATGTAAACTGAAATATAAATGCAAATAACAGCGACGACACACCGATGCGCACAGCCCTAGTTTTAATCACAGAAATCAACCCCATATATACTAATTATTTAATTATATTAAAATCACATATTAAGCACAAGAACCTTTAAGTTATTTGCTATAATCAACACATAGTGAATGTGCTTATTCTAAAATACAACCTACCAAAGCTTATACATCTCATAAAAAGCAGTAAACTTCTGCTAATTACCTTTGCTCTTATACTACCCTCAATTACACTAGCAATACTAAACCCTAATGTCGCTAGAGCCTCACTGCCAAATAACACCGCAACCAACAATCAAACACCAATAGAAGAGGGTGATAAGAATAGTGGATGTGAAGTTGGCTTCGTTGGGTCATTCTTTTGCCATACGTCCCATATATTATCCAAGTTTGCAGATGGTTTATTTTCAGTACTAAAGCACTTACTATATGTAAGCCCAATATCTACAAACTCAGACGGAGGAAAGGAGCTTTATAAAATATGGAACTCATTCAGATCTATTGCTAATGTCGTTTTTATATTAATATTCCTCGTTATAATCTGGTCTCATCTCACTGGCATGGGGGTCTCTAATTACAACATAAAGCGCATGCTACCTAGGCTGGTCGTTAACATAGTATTAGTTAACGTCTCCTTTTATGTATGTGTAGTTATTGTAGATATATCAAATGTAGCAGGTGGCTCTATAAAATCTGTTATGGACGGTATCGCATCTAGTATAAACTATCATCCTATGCTCAGCGGATGGGGGAATATAACTGCTCTAATCCTAGGTGGACTCGCCGGAGCAGCTGTAATAGCAGCAGTCATATACATATTTGCAGCCTCCTTACTCCCGCTAGCAATAGGGGGTATTATTGCAATATTTACCATAGTATTAATCTTAATAGCGCGACAGGCGCTCATAATTACACTAATAATTATATCCCCACTAGCCTTTGCTTTAAATGTCCTACCCAATACTCAAAAATGGTTTTCAAAATGGTGGAACGCCCTAATAACAGTAGCTATTATTTACCCTCTAGTTGCACTAGCTGCCGGTGGAGGGTCTGTAATTGCCAACATTATAAGAGGGGCTGCCGGTACTGACAGCGGGATACCGACCATGATATTTGCACTACTAGGTATGGCTGCTGAAGTTATGCCTTTGTTCATCATCCCTAAGCTCATCAAAAGCAGCAGCAACTCTCTGTCTAGCATCTCAAATGCAGCAAGCAAAATCAGCAAAGGGTCACTAAGACCTGTTCAGAACAGATCGAGCGAATGGGCTAATAGAGTTAATAATGAGCGCCGCATCAATAGCATGTCTAAGCGAGGGCCTATGGGTACATACGCCAGAGCAAGAGCCTCATTAAACTATAAAAGCCAAGATATCGATAAGCAGCTAGCTCCTGGCAACGAGAGCACAGGAAGAACAGCGCATGATCAATTCGTGTCCGACAATAAAGAGTCTCTGGCGAAAAGCGCCGCCTCAGATATAAAAGACCCTAGCAAAAAACAAGCTAGGCAAACACAGGCGCAAGAGGCGATAGAGGGTAGAATTGTTCAATTAGATATCGTCGACATAGAAGCTGCTGAAGCAGTAGCTGACATGAGCGGCCTAACCATAGATGATCACAAGAAAATTGCGTACTCAAACCCAGGAGAAGTGTCTGATGCACAAAGGGCAGCTTCATTCAGAAAAATAGGTAAAAGCGGCGATGAAAACAATATAGAGGAGGCTTTTGATCAATTATCGCAGATGAAAGGGGACCTGTCTAATATAACCAGAGCTCTAGCAGATGGAATAGATAAGAGTGGTATCGGCCAAACCTCGCCCCACCTAAATCCAACAGCCACTAGTAAATTGAGAAACGACCCATCTATTATCAAAAATGGAAAAGTTATGGATACGCTATATAAAGATGCTGCTGAGAGTGGAAGATACAACCCTTCACAAATGACAAAAATGAACTCCTCTCAAATAAGCCGCCTGGAGAGCTTAGCACCCAGTATGTCGCAACAGGCCCAAAGTAATTTAAACGCTAGTAAAAATTCTATTGTATCAGACCCCAAGCTAAGGTCTCAAATGGGCGCAAAAAGCCTCCGGGCTCTCTCTGGAAGTAATCTTTAGATACCTTTTACCTAAACCGGAATACAAGTAACATATACAAGCTTTTATTTTTCACGATAATAAGAGATAATGAGAGGTAAAGCTTATGTTTAAAATACAGCTAAAACTAGGTTTTCTGCTATTTGTCGCAACAGCGATATTTTCTGTTGTCCTGACGAATACTACACTAGCAAGAAGCAATGAGTCTTACAATTGGCAAACCTATAACGTAATAAACGCCTCAGTAGGCGGCTACAATACAATAGGCGGAGACGGCACAGATGTCGCCGTCTTTACTCAAGACACCGAAAATCCATTACTGTTTACATCAGAAGTGTCGAGCGAAAACTGCAATACCACACTTAAACTTACAATAGATCCAGATAACGCATCTAGCGCATCGTTAGCTCACGAAGGAGAGTGTCCTGCAGCGGATAGACTAGATAAGGATATCAGAATCAACAATACCCCTAGAGCTGTAATGATGCTCAGGATGGAAGAGGACAAGATAGAGAGCCTACACTTAGAAAAAGCATGTTCAGCAAGCAGCACCGAAAGTCAAGATAGTGAAGAGGCATTGCCAGAAAGCGATGCGGAATGTATAGAGTTGGCCAAAGATAAGTTTAAGAGTGAACAAGAATCATGCATAAACACCCATAACTATAGAGAGCATATAACTCGAGGAGATGCCTACCTAGACTGCCTGGCTTCAGCTCTTGGGGTAGAAAGACCCAGCCTATCAGAGAGCAGTAAAGACGATCCTGAAGAACCTCAAGGCTGCCAAATACCGGGCATAGGGTGGCTAGTCTGTCAGTTATCTGAATTTTTAGCCTACATAACCGACAATACATTTTCATTGCTTCAGCCATTCCTCAAAGTAGAGCCCTTATCAACTGAGGTATCTATTGGTCAAACCAGCTCAACCTATACAACCTGGGCGGGTATTCGAGATATAGCTAATGTATTCATTTCAATAGGATTCTTGGTTGTGGTGTTCTCTCACCTTACTGGCATAGGTATTCAGGCTTATAATATAAAAAAGGGACTGCCTAAGTTAATAGTCTCTTCAGTACTTATAAACACGTCTTTCTTTATTTGCGCTGTTTTCGTGGATGTGTCTAATATCATTGGGGCGTCACTCCAAGATTCAACCAAGTATTTTGCCACCTCAACAATATCTCAGTCCAGTACTTTTACAGACTGGCCCAGTGTTACTAACAGAGTGATGAGTATAACACCAACAGACAAACACTTCAATCAGCAAGTTTCTGGAGTAAGCTCAGACAGTGAAGACGATGGCGAGAACGAGGAGTCTCAGGAAAATCCCGAAAGCAGCATCCAAGACCAGGCAGACCCAGAAGCCTACACCAGCGATGTAGAAGATACTACAATGATTATTAACGGAAAGAAGATTGTAGGGTCTGCTGTATTATACGCAAACCTTGTCGTACTTCTGCCTTTAATGATTTTTTCCCTATTTTCAATATTTGCAGCCCTAATGCTGCTACTTTTCAGGCAGGCTTTAATTATAATATTGGTAGTTATTTCACCGCTAGCTTTTGCAGCCCTTATATTGCCAGGTACAAAACAGTGGTTTTCAAAATGGCAATCAACATCTATGCAGTTATTAATGATATATCCGGTTATAATATTAATTTATGTTGCATCTCAAATTGCCTCTGAGGCAATAAGAGACTCTGCTGCCAACAATGGCCACACCCTAATGGCTATATTCTCACTAGCTATACAAACTATACCCCTTTTTGTAGCCCCATTAATTTTGAAGTTTGGCGGTAGCGCTATGAATCAATTTGGAGGTATGATCAAAGGAGCCACCAGAGCACCAAAAAGGGCAGCAATAGACAAGGCTAAAGAGTATAGAGAGCAACGAAAGCAAATCAAAAATGCCAGGTTGGCCAACGTAGCCCCAAGGGTTGCCCAATTTGCACCAGGAAACCTAATGAGGTCATATAAAACAGGTCAACGGATGAAAGAAAGACGACTGGATGAAGCAAGAAAAAGACACTATGCAGAAAATATGGATAGCTACCTAAAAGGTATTAAAGACAGCAACCTAGTCTCTGATATGGCAGCTGAGGCAGATGCAGCCATTTTCGACATTGACGTTGATAATGTCAATGCTACACAGAATATGCTTGAGTACCAAGGCTTAAGTCAGAACGAAGCTATATCTATGGCTACAACCGGTTTAGATAAAAATGGCAAACCCTTAACTGAAATTCAACAGCGAGCAGCTGCAAGGTTTGCAATGCAAAACGCAACGCCGGAAGAAGCTCATAAACTACTAGAGGCTGCCGGATCTGGCTCTCTACCTCAGTCTGTTAGTCAGGAGATATCTAATAATGCATCTGCTACGGGTGTGCCCGCTAAATCCTTTGAGGTGTCTCAGTCTGTTATTGGCGGTTTAGCGTCAGGAAACCAAAATATGAATACAGCCATGAAAGGCGCTATCGAGAGCGGTAGGTTAAGTCCTGAGTCAGCCCCACTACAGGCTGCAGCAACCATGCGAAGAGCCAGGGTTGCCCTTGACTCAGTAAGCCAAGACTCTAGAGAGGAGTTTACTGAAAGGCTAGTAGAAGGCCTTATATCGGAAAATGCTCACGATGGCAAGGCAGACACTTTGCAGGAGATGTCTAACATTATCAATGATGGTATAGATAGAGGAGATATCACAATAGACGACATCGCCTCTATATTATCCAAAGGCAAACCTAACGACTCAACGGCTGCCTATAGGGAAATCTTATCTGAAAAAATGAAAAGAGGAACCTTCGACATAGGCCAACTCATGGGCTCCGACAGCTTCATAAACTCATCACTCAACAACACCAGTACGCTAAATGCACTCGCAGACACCGCCGTAGGCACTATAGCGCAATCCGCAAACTCGACCAACTTTAACACATTAAACTCTAGCACCATGGACCTGTATACAAAAGGGATTGATCGTGCGCTTACTAACCCCGCTGATGCAGACATTAAGTCGATTAAATCATATGTATCGAAGGTAAAAAGCCTGACCGCCAGTTCAAATATCAGTATAGATAATCTCGATGCAGCCAATAGGATGATATCTACATATAATAGGCATGTTCCTCCCGAGGATAGGGTTTAAGCGATGAACAAGAAAATAACTCAATTAGTTTTTATACTATCAGCCGCATTAGTTATTGTTATTAATATATTTATCTCCAGTCCATCTCATGCAGAGCCGGGAGCAAGCCCAGATCTGGTCGATGCAGCTACGATATATTGTAAAAATAAATACAGCGGTCAAGAAGATTCTATTAACGCCTGTAAAGGCGGTTGGGAAAAAGGTAGAGGCTCGTGCAATACAGACTATAATCAATCTAGTTTAGTTACAGCATGCGAGCAAGGCGCCGAAGGTAAATTAACTAGCGACCCTTCACAAATTGTATGTAACAAAAATTACCCGCACGACCCAAGCGTAAGTACTGTACAAAGAGAGGCCTTCCGGTCTTGCTTAGAGGGCTACAGAAATGGTGATTCGGTTTGTGTAGATAGAAGATCACCAGATATGATGCAGACACGAGACATGCTCGTTCTGACTCACGAAGATAGGGAAAAGATTCACGAAGCATGCCTCTTGGGCGCAAGGGGTCACATGGCAACAGAAGAGCCGTCACAGTCTAGCTCAACTGGAACTCAAGCAACAAAAAACCTAGGCCCTGCACCAACATCAGCCTCACAAGACCTAATAAAAGTTCCTGGATCTACGGACGAGGAGCCCAGGACCTGTTCCATATCTGGATTCATGGGAGACCTAGCTTGTAGTGGAATGAGTATGCTAGGTGAAATGGCCGACGCCTCACTAAATATGCTTGGGGCTTTTATGAAAGTAGCGCCTCTGGAATTAAGCACGAGTAATCCAATACTCTCCTACTGGAATACATTTAAAGATATCGCAAACATAGTATTTATTATTGTATTTTTAATGGTTATACACTCATATGTCACAGGTATAGGGTTTACAAATTATTCTGTAAAAAAAATATTACCCCGTCTTGTGGCAGCTGCACTTTTAGTAAACACTTCGTTTTATATATGTGCCGCATTAGTTGATGTATCAAACATACTAGGATCTACTGTCTACAATTCCGTAGAAAGTTTAGTAAATACAGAGTCCACAAACACCACTCAGAACAATAATCCAGGGTCGCAACCTACATCGCCAGCCAATCCTGGAGACGCAGATAGTGACGAAGAGGTTTCCGATGACCTAAAGCAACGCCTATCAATACTATCAACTGATATAATAAAGGATACTAATTGGGTAGCTCTAGTTAGTTCAACTATAATGGTTAGGCCTGCAACAGAAGCTTTTGTGTCATGGGGTGGCTTCGCAGCGCTACTACCTATACTTTTAAGTGTCGCGATAGCAGTTATGACAACTGTAATAGCGTTACTATTACGTCAAGCTCTTATAATATTATTTATAATAATATCCCCACTAGCATTTGTGGCTATTATACTACCCAACACTAAAGAGTATTTCGATAGGTGGTCTCGCGCATTCATACCCACACTTATGCTATATCCTGTTGTTGCACTAATTTTTGCAGCCGGAACCGTAGCATCATCTATACTGTCGCACAGCGTTAACTCGGCAGGCTACCCAGAAAAGTTATTTTTTATGATGATGGCTCTAGGAGTTCAAGTAATACCGCTATTTATGGTACCAAAAGCTATGAAATTAGGCGGTGGCATGCTATCTTCCTTTGTCGGCGCTAGCGATGCAAAAACAGCAGGGATAAGACAAAAAACCAAAGATTTCTCAAAAAGAAAAATTGCCGAAGGTGACATGAGGGCGCTTAGTAGTCCGACTAAGTTAAACAGGGGTAGGCGAAGAAGGGCAGAGAGGCTCCTAAGAAGCGAAGCTGTTAAATCTGCCTTAGATAGAGCGGAGACTATATATGGCCTTGAAAAAACTATAGACAAAGCTAACAAGTCTGCTGATAATAACGACTACAACCCATCAGACCCCTTCAGCGAGCAAAATATAGCAAATAGAGCCATGCATCAAAAAGCAAAAATTAAAGCCAATACTGTTAATGCTAAAATTAAACAAATGGAACAAAATGGATTAACAAGAGATCAGAAAATGAACCTAGCACTTAGTGGTGATGAGGCTGCAATCAAAGACCTATTTGACAGAGGGGATGATGGCGCAGCTATCGAGATTGTAAAAAATTCCGACAAATTACCAGATAGCGCTCGCCTACAGATGGTCAGCAGTATAGAGAACGGCAAACTGTCCAACCATCCGCTATTCAAGGATCAGGAGGTGCGCGACAACATAAGAAAAGGTGCTGTTACTGGAAAAAATTTCCATAAAACAGTAGTTGCACCGTCCATAAATAAAAATGACATTAGTCCAGAAAGTCAAGCCTATTTATCCCCAGATACTCTTAATGCCATCCACCAGGGATTAGACGTAGAATCTCGACTATCCCCAGAATTGCGCAGCGTCGACAAAGACTCTGCCGTAAGCTTCCTGGAAGGCGCTAACCACTCACTAACTGATGAAAGAGTGAGCAGGAAAGTTGGCAGACAAAAAGAAGCGCTTAAAGCGCTGCAAAAACTACACAACAACGGAGCTTTTAGATGATACTAAGAAGCCGTGTCCCTATATCTATATTGATACTTTTGGTAATCTCTATTGCTAGTATATTTTTTGCTGCTCAGTCCAGGGCTCAGGAGAGTACAACAACAGACCAACCTTCGACCGAGCAAACACAAGACACTGCCGACAACGACAACTTATCAGATAGTAGCCAATCCACCGACGATAGTGATGAAATAGAGGGAACTGACGTTGGCACCCTAGGAGGAGAAGACGTCTACTACTGGGATAAAAGAGAGAAGCAGGAAGACGCTTCAGATAATCCTAGTAATCCTGACGAGAACCTAGAAGACGTCATCGTTGCTGCTGGTGGACTATACAACGAAGAGGTGATTTACAGAAAAGACCCCAAAGATATCGGCGATAATCAAAGCACATACACCACTATAGACAAAGAGAAAACTCTTGAAATAACGGGCTGGCTACCAATTCGTAGCAGAGAGATGGAGTTTGATGTGGGGGAGCAGGAGAACTGTGGTCTTACAGAAAAAATACCACTTATGTCAAAAAGTGAATACAAAAGTGATGTTACAGTTAATGTTTCTTCACACACTAATAATGCATACATAGACATAATAGGCGACAGGAAAGAAAACGATCAAGACTCTTTCATACTCTCTTGGTATGTGGCTGTACATAAAGACACTGGAAGTCTTATGGCTACAGTACCTTACGACATTGCCGACGGAGTGGATACGGTCTCTGAAGCCGGCAGAAGACAGAACATAAACCCATATGTGATAGAAAACGGATATGAGACATCTAAGCCTCTATTGGACGCCGGAGGCAACCCTATTATAGATACCCGTACCGGCAACAACCTTGTAGAGCCTTCATACGACTACCATAAGTGTGAAATTATATTTAAAGATAACTTCAATACAACACTTCAGCAATACAACCCACGAGGAGTCGATAATTCGATTATTAAAGGAAAAATTCTCGGTAAAAAAGGTATGAAGTTTCATGAATGGGTTCGTAAAATGGATAATATACGCGACTACCTTGCATACGAAGAGTCAGCTCGTCGTGTAACACAAAGTTTTTGCGACAAAGGAGGCTTTAGGAATGTAAACAAGTGTATCACATTCCTAAGTCGTGATTTTCACAGTTGCTACCTAAGATCCACCGGACATGACACAAATAAATCATCCAACTATGCACTTGAATATATCAAATTCTTCGCTTTAAAGGACAGGGCTGGTTTTAAAAATATGCCATTTGACTACTTTAAGGTAGATGATCTCAGACACGACCCATGGATGCACACTGCCAGACTAAATACGGACGCCTTTGTATCCTGCTTTAGCCTGGGCCCAGAAGCTAAAGACTCAATAAATGTAGACCTAAAATCAACAAGTCAATATTCGAACTACTTTCAATCTAAAGAAGAAATTAAAAACTTTGCACTATCTATCATAAATGGAGTAGAGTGGCCGCCATCAATCAACCCTATTTTTGCAGAAAAAGAAGATCCCGGCGCTGAAGCAGTAGGTGCTGTAAAAACAACCTGTTCGCTAGGTAAAATAGGCTGGTTAATGTGCCCTATTATGAAATTTTTATCAAAAATTGCAGACAGTCTTTTTAAATTCCTAGAAGGATGGATGAAAATTCCACCACTCAGGGGTGATTCAGATCAAGCGGCTTACAGAGCCTGGGTTCGTATACGAGATATTGGTAACGTTTTTTTTGCCATACTGCTAATGTCCGTAGTTGTGGCACAGGCTGCAGGGGGTGTTTTCAATAGGTATAATGTCAAAAAAATGGTACCCAAGCTTATAGTTACTGCTATATTGATTAATATATCTTTCATCATCACATCATTAGGTGTTGATATATCTAATGTTATTGGCTCTAGTTTAATATCAACTATTCGAAGCCTGTCAATTCCAAGATCTGGGATAGATGGCTTTGACACATGGGAGTCTATTACAGTAGGGGTTGCCTTCGCAGGAGGAGCTGCCGCAGGCACCTATGCAGTTATAGCTTCGCTAGCAGCCCTGCTGCCAATGCTTATTACCGCAGTTTTCTCTATGTTAATAGTACTGCTACTCCTACTGCTTAGACAATCTCTGGTTATAATACTTATCGTTATCGCGCCAATAGCAATAGCCACCAGAATGCTACCTGGTACAGAAAAATGGTACAAAAAATGGAAGTCTATGTTTATCCAAACAATCATGCTATACCCAGCAATAGCACTTGTTTTTGGTGGTTCATACTTTGCATCGACCGTAGTCACATCATCAGCCGTACAGCAAGGCGGACTTAGTGGAGCACTACTTGCTATATTCGCCCTATCAATACAAGTACTACCTCTATTTATATCTCCGATTGTATTGCGACTGGGAGGTTCAGTTATAAATTCAGTAGGGGGCACGCTTAAGGTCAGATTGGCTGGCGCTCAGAATATATCAACTAACGCCGCCAATAGCGTGGCAGATAGTGTATCAGATAGGCTAAATACGAGAGCTGCGCAAGGAAGTAGGTTTGGAGGCTTAAGGAGAATGCGCATGCGTAGAAGAGCGAAAAAAGCATTCTCACAGCGGGAGTTAGATAGATCTCAGGCTAAATCAGCAATAGACACTCCCGCCGGAAGGTTTATAACCAGTGCGGTCGGAGGTGGCCTAGATTCGACAGAAAGAGATAAGATTAAGGCGTCGCTAGCCGCAGAAGCCGAAAGGGTTGCTCAGCAAGATATTAAGGCCGCCAAGCTTAAGGTTGACCGAGACCCAGACATAAAAAATGCGAGTACAGCAGCAGAAGCTAATATCATTGATATGAATAAGATTAACGATAAGTCCACAGATAGTAGTGAAAGGATTGCTCGTATGAATAATGTTGTTGAAAGGGGCGACCTGGACCATATCCATTCCTTAATCGACAAACTAGACCAAATGTCTGACACTGAGCGTAGAGAGTTAGCCAAGGCTATACAGAGCAGTGAAGTGGCTAAGTCAGCTGCTCATCTCATTCATCCATCGGCCTTACGGGATATAGCCAATGGAGAAGCGACAGTGCAGAGTTTATACCAAGGAGCTAGTAGAAGAGGTGATTACACCTCGCAAAAAACAGCCTCTATGCAAAGCGAAAAGGCAATTCGAGGCATGGCAGCCCACCTAGGACATTCAGAACTAAGTGCGTTTAAGTCAACTCATTATGCAGCAAGTCAAAATTCAAAATACAGTCCAAATATAACCGACGGCGCCTCTAAGGCGGCTGGGGATCTATAATGATGAGAGGTAAATATTTATATATAATAGCAGCAGCTTTATTTTTGCTATTTCTAACTTTTACAAGTAAATCTCCAGTGAATGCCCTAACAGCCTATGAGAGTAATCTGTACTGGGATAGGGGAGATGTTCTTTATAAGGGAGTGGTCAATGCAAAACCTACAATAAGTTGCGCCTTAGAGCAAGACCTAGGGCACTACTGGGGCGCAGACTGGGCTCCTATCTATAGCGGGGAGCAGGGTAGGGTTAATCGCCATATAGCACACAGCAATCTTAGAAGATGTCTACTAAACAACCAGGATATACCTGATGATGTTAGGGCAGAGCTAGATAGTAAAATGACTGATGAAAACTTCAGGTTCGGATCATTTATAACCTCCTATCGCATAAATCCAAGTGAAGACATAAAATTAAAGGCTGTAGACTGTACAATCGACATGAAAGTATTCGGGGATGGTGACAAGATCGATTGTGAAATAACTTACAAAACAAAATTCTCAGAAACACTTTACTCTGCTGGATTTAAAAATGGTGAAATTATTTTTGCTACATCAGACGGAAAGAGGAAGATTTTTGTTAATGGTATTGTTCAAAATTCTTCTGGATATGAGCAGTTCGATAGTAGTGGAGCTCACGAAGAGGGGTTCCCCGATTCTAATATTGCTGGTAATGCCTCGCTTAGCTGGCAAGAAAATTACGTCTACAGCGAACTAGAAAAACAATACAACGACCTAGCTGAAGAATATTTCGAAAACTGTATGAATCGAATAGGCGGAGATCGCGTAAATCAACACGACTGCAGACCAGACGTTAGCCTTGGAGTAAGCAACAATATGAATGCATCTGGAGCTTTCGCTCAAATATGGAGAAATTGTGTTGTGGCGGGAGGAGGTTCTGTGGAGGCTGATATAGAAAATAGTGCCAACTGCTTAGAGGAACATACAGGCGCTAGACCAGACATATCAGAAATACTAGAAAATGCACCACCAGATCCAAGTCTCTACGAGGATAATAAAAATTGTGGTATTACAACCGCAGGATATATCATATGTCCGGTAATGAGATTTTTAGCTAGCGCTGCAGAAAAGACATTCTCACTAATTAAAGGTCTTTTACATATTCATGCACTGAATCCAAGTCAGACAAATGGCCAAAATGCCAAAAAAGCATGGATAATATTCTCAAATATTGCAAATATAATATTTGCAATACTACTTCTTTCGATCATCCTATCTCAACTTACTGGGATAGGTATAGACAATTACGGTATTAAAAGGTTACTACCGAGACTGATAGTTGGGGCAATCCTTGTTAATTCATCATTCTACCTTTGTATCGCAGCAATTGACGTGTCTAACATACTTGGAGATTCACTTCAGAAGGTTATGCTCGCAATAAACAACGACATCACGCCAGTGTCGAGTGGACAAATGGTTCTATCCGCTAGTATGGACGGTGTAAACAGCAGTGCAATTGGCGGATGGGAGAAAATAACCAATGGAATATTAGCTGCCAGCGTTCTAGCTGGGGGAGTAGCAGCAGTTGCTGCTGTAATATTCGCGTTTGTACCTATCATGACTGCGGTTGTATTATCTGCAGTTACAACCACAGTAACACTACTGGTAAGGTATGGTCTAGTACTTCTACTCACAGTAGTTTCACCTATTGCTTTTGCTCTATATCTACTTCCAAATACTCGAAAGTGGTTTGAAAAATGGCGTACAACTTTTATAAGCCTACTCATACTTTACCCGATATTATCTGTTTTATTTGGACTATCTACCTTAGCTGCAAACATAGTTATGCAGGTAGCCAGCGCTACAAGCGGTCAGATGCTAGCTGTTTTCGCGTTAGCAATCCAAGCAATACCCCTGGCAGTTACGCCGATTATACTAAAATCAAGCGGTCAAACACTTGGCAATATTGGTAACTCAATACAAAACAACAGACTATTCTCAGGGGTACGGTCATTTGCAAAAAATAGTCAATCTGGTATAAATAAAAAGGCCAAAGCTAGAGCCCTAAGAGGTAAGTATGTTCCATTTGGCGGGGCTATTAGGTTTATGGAAAAAAGGAAATTAAAATCAAGACTTCGCAAGACGACCGCTAAACAAATGGAGGCTAATTACGTATCAGACTACATGAACAGCGTCGAAGGGAGCGGAGGTGATAAGGTGGGAATCCTAGAGAAGTCTAAAGGTTTATTTAATAATAACTACCAACCGAAAACAGCTGGTGAGAAAATGATAAATGACATGGCCTCAGTCGGAGGTAAAGGCGCGAAAGACAGGGCTCTCGCATTTGCTGTGTCATCTCAACACGAAATCATGACCGATGAAATAAAGGCTCAAAAGCTCTCCCTGGAAGGTAAAAACAATGACGAGCTAGTGAGCGAAATAAAGGCTAACACATCATCGTCAGCAGATGGTGGGATTGATGCCGCAAAGATGGCAAGAGTTGAGAAGATTATAGATTCAAGCGACGGCGATTCGATCAGGGCAGTAGTAGAAGTTTCCGGTATTAATATGTCAGACATGGAACTAGCTTTACTTAATACCGTTGCAGATAAAAAGAATTCTATATTTATAAGTAATCCAAATGCACAGCAAGCTATATTATCTCGTCAAGTTAGAGATCGATCAACATTCAATAAGCATGTCGTAGAATCTACCGTCATGAGTGACACCTTTAGCGCCTCCACAGTTAGAGACATGTCGAGTGATGACATAAAAATACTGTTTGACGGCTACGACAGTGGCGATTTTTCAACTGAAGCCAGTCAGAAAGTAAAACATGTCGCTAGCCAAGTAATACAAAATAATAAAATAACCAATAAACTCAATGACTCTGAGTTGCAAAAGTTTAAATCCATAGCTGATGCGCGAGCTTGAAATAAGTTTGCTGTCAAACTTTAGCACTGTGTGTCGAAAAAACTTATGCTTTACGCTATACTAGCTACATATGGCTGTATATAAAGTACCTCAAGATGTTGAGGCAGATGATAAATTACTTGGGCCCTTTAGTTTTAGGCAATTTATTTATCTTATTATAGTTGCCCTAACTGGAGGAATGGCCTGGCTACTCTCACAGATATTTATTGGGCTTATTATTATACCAGCGCCAGTTATTATTTTGTTTACAGCCTTAGCCCTACCGCTAAAAAAGGATCAGCCAATGGAAGCCTACCTAGGAGCTATGATTTCTTTTTATTTTATTAAGCCACGTAAACGCTTATGGCAGCCAGACGGTATCGAATCTCTTGTAGAGATTACTGCACCAAAAACCGTTGAGCCCGAGAGGACAAAAGACATAACAGGCGACGAGGCCAAAGAGAGACTTGGCTACTTAACCGATATTGTTGAATCTCGCGGTTGGTCTATTAGGGGAGTGGGGGTTCCAATGGATGGTAGCACATCGATGAACAGCCACATGGTTGAGGAAGCAAAAAATGCCGTTGATATGTTTGATGATAGCGACAAGGAGGCGCAAAAATTTGACCAACTCATTAAAGAGCGAAGAGAGCACACCGTTCAAGAACTTAGTGCGCGTATGCAGCCAGGTGGCCAGATGCAGCAGTATCAGCAAACTCCGCCGATATACAATCAAGCCCCCAACACAGCATCTACACCTCAAAATCAGCCGACCCCACCAATAAACCCTCAGGTTGAATTTAACCCATATCCACAAAATATACGCCAATCAGTAATTCAGCCGCTTTCGAACGAACACACCAACCATGTACTACCACAGCCAACTCAGCCACCATCAAATCAAGAAGCTGCTTCACCACAGGACGAATACCAAAGCACTAGCGCTACACCACCTTCGCCTGATATAATTAAACTAGCTAAAGAGAGCGACGGACTGACAGTTACTGATGTCGCTCGACAAGCCCAGAGAATCACAAACAAAGAGCGTGGACTGCCAGAAGAAGAAGTCCAAATTTCACTACATTAAACTAATAATAAGAGGTAACAGTGCAACCACAGAACCAGCAGTATCCTGAACAGCCGCCACATCAACCAGGCGGATACCCTCCTGCAGCCCCGGCACCCGGTGGATATTCACCCGTACCTCAGCCACAGTACCCTGTTGCACCAAACCCCAATATGTCGGTACCACAACAGATGCCGCCGGCCCCAGTGCCGCTACCCCCACCAGATCAAATACAGCCACCTCAACCTGGATATACACCAACATCTCAATATGGTCGCCCTCATAGCGAACCGTCAAGTCAAATGCCGCCAAGCCCCGCTGGAGCCCCGACGCAAACTCCAACACCGGCACCCAGACCCAAAAATACAACTCAAAACAGTTTAATGTTCTCGGAAATTAGAGATAATATGCTAGTCATGGCCGACGGTAGTTTTCGGGCGGTAATCGCCTGTAAGTCAATCAACTTTGACTTGATGAGTTCGCAGGAACGAGAAGGTGTTGAGTTTAGCTATCAAAACTTTATCAACTCATTAACTCATCCTGTTCAAATATTAATCAGGTCACAAAAGGTTGACATCGGTCCATACCTTAGCCGACTTATGAAAATTAGGAAAAACCAAGACAATATGCTACTCGGTGTATTGATGGATGACTACATAGATTTTGTTGAAATATTATCAGAAGAAGCGAATATTATGGATAAAAGCTTCTATGTTGTAATTCCCTACGCTACCGTTGGCGACCTCAGTACTATCAAAGATGCTGGCAAGGGATTCTTTTCTAAGTTGCTGGGTGGATCCGGCCCTTCAGTCACTAAAATAGACAAAATCACCTACCAAAAAGCTAAAGACGAAGTTAAAAACCGAGTAGACTCAGTAACCAGCGGACTATTCCAAATAGGCGTACACTGTGTTCAGCTCAACAGTAAACAACTGGGCGAATTGTACTACAATTACTACAATCCAGATACTGCCGTACGCGAACCTTTAGGTGATTTTAAGCAAAATACTTTCATGTACGTACGTAAAGGAGAGGGTGAGTCACCACATAAAGTTGATGGAGGTATGTATTAATGGCCAGAAAAAACCCAGTTGACTTAGCTGCTCAGCAACGCGCTCAAGAAGCGGCTGAGGTTGAGGCTGCCTTCCTCAAAGGTGTTAGTACACTTCGAGATTTAATCGCCCCAAGTAGCTTAGAATTCCACGCTGATCACTTTAGACTTGGTACAAAATACGGCCGAACATTATATGTATATGGATACCCAAGACAAATTTACACCGGCTGGCTAAGCAGTGTTATAAATATGGATGAGGTGCTTGATGTAAGCATGTTCTTATATCCGGTTGATACTCAGGTAGTTATGCAGAACTTGCGCAAAAAAGTTACTCAGCTTGAAGCCACCATGACTATTAATCAAGAAAAGGGGAAAACTCGTGACCCAGGTCTTGAAGCTGCTCTACAAGACGCCGAAGAACTACGAGATGAGTTACAGGTTGGCAGTGAGAAGTTTTTCCGATACGGACTGTATATAACTTTATATGCCGATAACCTAGACGAGTTAACTTTTGTTCAAAACAAAATCGAAACCCTCTTTGGACAGCAGCTTGTTTTCAGTAAGGTGGCTAGCTCACAGCAAGAGCAGGGCCTAAACAGCACAGTTCCGCAAATGACAGACCAGTTACAAATTAGGCGTAATATGAATACAGGCGCCATCTCGACATCATTCCCGTTCACATCAGCCGATCTAACCCAGGAGCAGGGGATTCTTTATGGTATCAACATGCACAACAATGGTCTAGTTATATTTGATAGATTTACACTAGAAAATGCCAATATGGTAGTATTCGCTAAATCTGGTGCTGGTAAATCTTTCACGGTTAAATTAGAGGCTGTTCGCTCAATGATGACCGGGTCAGACATTCTCATTATCGACCCAGAGAACGAGTATCAAAAACTGAGCGACGCCGTTGGTGGTAGCTATATTCGACTTAGTCTTAGTTCTGACGTGCGCATTAATCCATTCGACCTACCTAAGGTAATTGACACAGAAGAGGCTGATGACGCCCTACGCGCCAACTTAGTTACCCTACATGGTCTTCTGCGCCTAATGTTAGGTGGCGCCACTGTTAAGAATGTTGACGTAACCCTTTCCCCAGAAGAAGAGGCTGACTTAGATCAGGCGCTCATCGACACCTATGCACGACTGGGAATTACTAGCGACCCATTAACTCACAACTCTCGGCCACCAACAATGTCTGACTTGTACGACACGCTACTTCATATGGGCGGAACAGGCCCCAACCTAGCACAACGACTGCGTAAATTTACCACAGGTACTTTTGCTGGCATATTCAGTCACCAAAGTAATATAGAGATAAACAACAGCATGGTGGTATTTAACATCCGCGACCTCGAAGACGAATTGCGACCAGTGGCTATGTATATTGTTCTAAGTCACATCTGGAATATAACCCGCTCACACCGCAAAAAGCGCATGCTAATAGTAGATGAGGCTTGGCAATTAATGAAGTATGAAGATTCAGCTAACTTCTTATTTAGTTTAGCTAAACGAGCTCGTAAATACTACTTAGGTATTACCACTATAACTCAGGATGTCGAAGACTTTATGGGTAGTAAAATGGGTAGGGCAATTGTCGCCAACTCTTCTATGCAGCTATTGCTAAAACAGTCTGCTAGTGCAGTCGATGTATTAAGTAATGTATTTAAATTAACCGAAGAGGAGAAGAAACGACTAGCGAACTTTCCTGTAGGGCAAGGTTTATTTTTCGCTGGACAAAACCATGTCCATATTCAAATTATTGCCAGTCAAACCGAAACACAGCTTGTTAGCACGTCGCCAGTCGAGCAAAAAAGCAATGGGGTTAGATAATTAGGGTAGATATATGGCAGTTAAACTTGACGAAAGGACAGCAGCACGCAACCCCGGTGACGATCACGCCGAGCGATTATTCTCTAATTCCCAAAATTTAAATGATGCTGAAAATAACCCTGGCGGCATTGATATGTCTGCATTCGAGGATAGCTACAAAAATAAAACTGCAGACCCCTCACAAGAAAATGCTAACATACAGAAAGCGAAAGCCGGAGAATCTAGTAGCTTCTCTAGTCCCGCAACACCCCACGTATCAACCAATTCAAAGGCAAAAAAGCCATCGAATAATAGCGGTACCAGACCAAACCTCTCTAGTCAAATGCTAGGTCAGGCATTAAATTTTGCTAAAAAGAGTGGACCTCTCTTTCCAATAATTATTATCTTTATAGTTTCCATTTTATTTTTACTGGCTATTTTTACACCTGGTCTTGCTATTGTTCAATTGAGCGAATCTTTCAAGATGGACCTAGATGACACATTAAGTAACCTAGAGCTTCGCACAAATCACATATTCAGAGCTAAGATGAAAAATAAAGTACTCACCAGGGGATGTATGGGTGGGGCACTTAGGTGTAAATTTAAGAGCTTTAGTGCAACACAAATGGATAAGTTAAAGACTGCAGGATTCTCTTTTGAACCAGACAACCCCAAAAAGACCAAACTGGGCAGATTTAAACCTAAGGCGTTCAATTTTGTAGACTCTAAGGGGAATACCCATAGGATAACTCCAAAAAACTTTCAAAGAATGTACTCATCAAATCCAGAATTTAGGGCACATATAAATGAGGCCTACAACCCCAAATGGAAGGGTCTTAGGGATTCAATTGCCAAAAAGGCCTTCGGAAGATTTCATATAGACTTCAGGTCTCGATTTAGCGGTAAAGTTAACCAAATGAAAAGTGCACTTCGGAATTTCGTACAAAAAGGCGGAAGCGGTGATGTAAATATGAATAAAAACCGAATCAGTGAAAATAGGACAGGAGATCCCGATGGGTCCGCTGCCGATGCAGAAAATAAGGCAAAAACTAAGCTATCGGAGCAAAGATCAGGTAGGTTTGGAGCTAAAAAAATGCTCAAAATGGGAATGACCGGAGCAAATATAATTGTCGGATTTCAACAGATGGTGTGTGCGCTATTAAAAACTACCGAAATGGTCAGTATGTCTTCAAAACTACTGCAATACTCACAACTAATGCGCTACGCTTTTCTCTTTCTCTCATCATCAGACCAAATAAAATCAGGTGCCATGTCACATGAAATAATGGAGTTTGTCGGCAGTCTTCTTACTCATAGTGATATGCGCTTAAATACAATATCAGAAGATGGCATGAACACATCATCAGGGTCGCTCTTAGATGCATTCGGAAGTAACGAGGAGGTGTCGTTATCTGTTTTACCAACGTCAAATCCAGATTACGGAAAGAACGCACTTGACTCAGCAGGCGCTAAAACATCAATGTATGGTAAGCCAACTCAAGGAGTGGGTATTGATCCCTTTCATTTAAGTACTCGCGAATCTCAGTATATAGTTGGCGGAGGAATGGGGTTCTTTATAGATAATATCATATCAAAAGTACGGCAATATTCACTAGGGGGTCTCTCTAGAGATACGTGTGACTTCTACGACAATTTCGTGGTTCAAGGCGGGTCTTTTCTACTGTCCCTAGCAGCAATAGCTGGAACAGCGGGTGGCGCAGCTGTAGCTGCAGGAGTTAAGGCGGCAGCCCAGACGATAGCTGTCCAGTTTGTGATGAGGTGGTTAAATGGAAAAATATCAGACATTCTAAGTGGTGAAAATGTCAATGATGAGACCAAGGGTATTGACGCCGGCAACGCTTGGTTCTCTGGAGCTGGTGCAATATTTGCAAACTCAGCTAGCTCAAGAGGGATAGGGCCCGCCTCGACTGAAGGGGAGATACGTAACATGCAGGCACTTAGAGTAGCCTCCCTCGAAACAGATGCAAAAGTGGAGAGGTTCCTCGCTAGGGATACTCCGTTTGACATCTTTAACAAATATTCATTTCTTGGATCTATAGTATGGAGAACATTCCCAGCAACACTATCAACTGGATCAAAGCTAAAATCCGCCACACTAGCTCCGTTTCATATACTATCTAGTGTTGGAAAAACCTTCTCTCCAATAGTCGGCGCAGCTACCACCACGCCCATAGATAGATTTAAGCAGTGTCAAGATCCTGCTTTTACAGGAGGAGGGGTTATAGTAAGTGAAGATGATCAAAATGTTGAGGTAGATAAGACAGGTATCAACTTAAATTATTCTGATATAATGTGTAATATACGATTCTCTAACAGACCAACTGACCTTAATGCTGACCCAGAAAGGGTTGCAGACTGGATGGTGGATGCTGCTCAGGCAGATGCGGAAAGTGGTGAACCAATAACCAGTCGAGAGACAATGAAGAGTTTACACGAAAATCGCGTACCCAAATCGGAGATAAGCACCGCTGATACAGCCGAAACTCCAGAGATGAACACTATAGAACCAGGAATACAAGTCTACCCGACAGTTCCACCCGCTGGTACAGGATCTTCACCCTCATCATACAGCAGACCTATAGATATGCCGGTGGCCGAAGTGCTTAGGCCAGACGACGAAACGCTAGCTTTCTTAGGTATACCAACCAACACGCCTTCTGAAAAGATTGCGGACTATAATCCTGGGAGTAGTACTGTATCATTAGCTCAAGCTAGTGCTAATAATATAAATGCTAACGATAAAAGATATCTACCCCCTCCGATTAGCACCTTCGACTGGACAAGCGATGATAATTATGACCCTGAAAGAGATGTTCGTACTTATGCGCACTGGTATAGATATTGCAGGTACGGCCCCGAAGAGGCTAGAACAGTTCCTTTCGGAATGCTAGATACCGACGACGAGGACAGTGTTTTTGATAAGATCACAGCAGGCGCCCTAAAAGATAAGTACGTAAACGACAGCAGAGAGTGTCTAAGGTCCAACGACTGTAAAGCTGGCGCCGATCCTAACGGTGCCGACTGGAGTCAAGATCCAAATGATTGGCGTGGAGAAGAGTCTATGCGAAAACGCTGCCGGCCAGCTCAATACGATATATATAGCATCTTCCATATGGACAAGTTAACAGAAGATAGTCTAGACGAAGAGGATGATGATCCTGAATCAGACGGTAAGTCTACCGGAGACCACGGATGGCCTGTAGTGGGTGATGGACAGATAGTTACGACCTGCTACCAAATGAGGTGGGGTGCACCTCACGCTGCAATTGACATAGCAGCAGCAGGAGACCTTGAAATAGTCGCATCCGACGGTGGAGAGGTGACAGAAGTTGCCCATAACGATAGTGGCTTCACCGGCTTCGGAGAGACGGTAGTCGTAAAGCATGGCGATGGGTACTATTCGAGATATTCACACATGAAGGCTGGGTCTATTGCTGTAAAGGTTGGCGATAAGGTGGATAAGGGTACTAAAATAGGAATTATGGGAAGTACTGGATTTAGCACAGGTGTTCACCTTGACTACGGCATAAGTAAAGAGCCACAACCCTACAATACTAACAGTGAGAATCCTCTCAAATTTTTTGACATACCAAGTGACGTCACTAATCAAGCTGGATGCTCAAAGGATGATACGATATAAAAATAGAAGCCAGCAAATAGCAAAATATTACTGGCTTCTAAGCTAATCCTAATTAAAGGTAGTATGCTCTCTGTTATGCTTCATATCTTCGTCGCCTATGTCATTCCAGGCAACACAGACCTTATATTCACCACTTTGACCGCGCTCTGGAGCTCCGCCGTCTCCATACAGATGTAACCTTACGTGAGGAATATCCTGATCGTTTAAAGCACGTGGATTATGAAAATCAGCATTCAGCAGCTCCCTATACCCTTCACGTAGTAGCTCTCTTGAATCAGGGTCTGCAGAGACATTTCCATAATCCCTACTTAAAACCTCTGCCACCCCTAGCGCATGATTTATTAATTCGTCACTTGTTGATCCGTCAGGCCCGTAATCACCATCGGCGAATAGCTCGAAAGAGTTCTTATACTGAACAACTGTTCCTCTTTCGTCGATCGAGTGTGTCTCAATCTGCCAGTTTTCGGGATGATTAACACAATCCATGCCTACTGGAACACCTCCATCTCCAAAAATACCACTCATTCCAGGCTTACCTTCCGTACTGCTACACCCAGCGATAGCCAGAACTCCACTCATAGCAGCTATAACAGCCTTTTTATGACCAGATATTGATCTATTCTCATTTATTGATGCCTTTTCCATACAATCCTCCCAGAAGGTTTATTAGCATTATTCAATATATTAACACTCTTTATGCATTATGTCAATAGTTTTTATTTCTATTACGCTAGTGTATAATAATTATCATAATGAAAAACACTGAGGGTGTGTAGATACCAACATGTCAACGTCGAGTATACGAAAGTTTATTATTGTTCTTCAGTGCTCAATCGTAACCCTGAGCACTGTTTTTAATGCTCCAATCACGTCTGCTCAAAGTATACCAACAGAGTCAACGATAAGGTCAAGTTTTACAGGATCTAGAGAAGAGGCTAGGCAGAAATCTGAATTTTTTAGCACTAAATGTATATCTGGATCTGATAGTGGCAGTAGTGAAAACAGTGAACTTGGAAAGGTGTTTGTCATGGGAGACTCTATTACACTTCGCGCTAAAGGAGAGTACGAGCGACTAATGAGAGAGGCTGGAGCTAGCGAGGTGAAAGTAAGCGCAACAGGCTCGAGTAATATTGAAGCTGGTGGGCCAAATGGAGATAAGATGAGCGGCCTAGAGTCAGTAGACTCTAATAGTTCGTATATTAAAGACGCTGACACTATTATTATTGCCTATGGAACTAATAATCTATCTCACGGAGACTCTACGGCTGCTCCTATTAATAAACTTATGGATAAAATAAAAGAAACTGGAACATCAGCCAATATTAAGTGGGTGGATATTGCTATTACAGACGCTGCAGGGGCTAACTACTCCGCCTATACTGCGTCCGTAAATAAGATGCTGTATTCCACCACTAGCTCTGGATACTCTATGATAGCCTGGTCAAAGGTGGTTGACCCATCATATGATGCAGCCAATGCAACCGGTACATTGAAACACAACCCTGAGCTTATCGACCCAGATGGAATTCATCAATTACCCGGCGTTGGGTCGGAGAAGCTGGTTGAGACAGTGATAAGCGAAACTAAGAGCAGCGGTGGGTCTAGTTCGAGTAGCGGCGGTGGAGGCCTGGCCGGTGAAACAGGAACTGAGGGTGAATTTCAAACTAATGGTGAAAATAAACTTAAACAGATACTAGTCCACACCACCGAAGGTAATACCGCAGAATCTGCCATAAGCACCCTTAAGGCCAGAGGGTATGCGTACCATGTCCTTATTGAGGAAAACGGAAATGAGATTAGACTAGTTGAGGATAAGTACTCCATAGGCGGAGCAAGATCAGCGAACTCAAAAAGTTTACATGTTTCTCTAGTTGGTATGGCGCGTGATGGCAGCCACTTTGACCCAAAATCCCCACAGCTTCAAACCTTATCTAAGCGTATTGGCCAATGGGCAAGTAAACATAATATACCTATAAAAAAAATAGAGGGTAAAGAGGTTCTAGACTCTCATGATGGACCCGGAGGGGTGGCAGGTCATATAGATGTTGCTAATGCAGACCCAGAAGAGTATGGCGGCAACGGCCGAACAGATCCGGGCGAAAAATTTCCTTGGGTCGAAGTACTCAAGAACGCTAGAGGAGGCAAGGAAACACAAGATGACGTTTGCTGCGATGACGTAAGCAATAATAAGGCCGGGTCTGGCGTAAATGGTGGTGGCTGCGGAGAACAAGGTTACGGCAATGGTAAGGTATCTGAGGAAAATAAAAATCAAATCTGGAGCTTCCTTATTAGCAATGGGTTAAGTGAAGAAGCCGCTGCCGGCATTATGGGTAATATAGATCAAGAAACTGGCGGCACCTATATGACAGACGCCGACAATGGAGCAACCTACGGAAGTCAATATGGAAGCAGTGCAGCTGGTGTGGGCTGTATAGGTATTGTACAATGGTGCCACGAACGTATTGATGGCCTTGTTAATTTTGCAAGAGAGCGCGGAAAAGAGTGGACCTGCCTGGGCGTACAACTAGAGTATATGTGGTATGAAATGGAAAGCACTGATGAGGGCAGATCGTATCGAGGCGAGGTACTATCAATACCTCTTCAGGACGCCTTAAACGGGGCGGATATACCTAATAAATCCCTGTACTACCCTGATGGAAAACCAACCCCTGAGGGTGCAGCCAGGATGTTTCATAATTACTTTGAAAGATCCAATGAGGAAGCGGGCGAACACCTTGGTCGTGGTGGAAGAGCTGAAAAAATATACGAAGAGTTTACAGGAAAATCTGCCTCATCACTGGGCGGTAACCCCGCATGTGAAAATAAAAGTGAGTCAAATTTTGGCAACGGAATAGTTGAAGCTGCGCTAGAAATGGGTAAGTGGGGAGAAGAGTATGATGCATGTTATCTTGCCGGAGGAGGACACGCAGATCAGGTCGATCTTGAAAGGCGTATCGATAACCACTTTAATCCTATAAATGACGGAGTTGACTGTTCAGGGTTTACCTCAGCAGCAATACTGAAGGGTACTGGTGAATTATTTATCGGATCTACGCAGGCCTACTGCGATAGCGACAGATTCGAAAAAATCCCGATAGATAAGGCTGAGCCTGGTGATTTTTCAATAGACTGTGGAACTCACATAGAGGTTATTACCGCAGTCAATGGTCTAAGAAATTTTGAAACTATGGGTTCGCACACTCATGGATGCGGCGTAGGTAAAGGCCCTAGTCCAGGAAACTATTCTGGAACAGAAAACTTTGTTTTGCGATTTAAGGGCGGAAGCGGTAGCTAATAGGAGCGGTTTATGAGTTTACGAAACTGGATAAAGTTAAATATATCTAAGGAAAATGTGTATATATTATCATTATTCCTATTAGCAATCGTAATAACGATATCAATATTGATATCGTTCCTTCCTAATAAAACTCAAAATGCAGTCCGCAAAGTCACAAATAGGCCAGACTATATGGTAAGAAACTTAACAAAAGAAAGGGATGGTTGGGCTCTCGCAGAGATAGTATCAACTAGAGGGGTTGACCGTGGAAATAATTCTTTCGTAGTTATACATAGCAATGACGGAGATGTTTCAATTATGCTAGGTCCAGGTACGCACTTTAATAAATACGCAATGACCTCCGCTAACATACCTAAAGAAGTTCAAGAAGATATTGATAATTACTTCAAAAAAAGGAAAAGGTGATCATGAACGAGTCTATTCTAGACTGGCTTAAAAAAATAAATATCAAGTACTTGTCTACGTTAATTGCGCTAATTGCACTTATAGTTTTTTTTGTCAATTATGCAGTCATTGTAATATCTGTAACTACACCTAATAACCTACCTAAAGTCACACCTGCTGAAAAAATGGATCATCACTACGGATACGAAGAAGGTCATAGTCACAATAACGAAGAAGGGGTGCATTACACCGATAATATAATCGATGATAAATATAAGGAGAAAGATAGCGTTGACGTTTCGATAAGTTATGATAATGTACCTAAGGATATAGGTAGACCAGGCATTCACATAGTCAAAAGGGGAGTGAATGGCGTTAGGGTAAAGACTGTCAATTCGGCCACCAGCTCTATTATATCTATACCGTGGTATGGTTTTTTGTATAAAAAATTAGATATAAAAATTGATAAAAACGCAGATAAGCTATCTTACAGGTCTACTCTACGCAATCCATGCGGATCATACAACGAAAAAAGTAATCAGATAATACAGTATGACTGTAGTAAACCTACCTCCTTGTCTGTATACGAAACTCCCTATGATAAAAAATGGAAGGCTAGAAATATAGCTAATATCGATTATCAGAAGTCAACACTAGCCCATTATATGGGAGGGTTGTTAGGGGTGGACAGATCTGCTAAAGATAGTAAAAAAATCATCCGGCACCTATCTATCGACGGCACCATAAGATCACTAAATCAGCCAGATGGTACGAATTGCTCACAGTCAGTGTGTATTGCTGGAAGTAAATCAGAAGCTAACAAATTTCTATTGAGGCATCCTAATTCTGCAAAGATATTTACAGACACAAAAAACCAAAACAATAGTAACTTTATCTTTGTTACGTCTAATGGCGATATTAACTTGGGCAAGGTGTCGTCGATCAAAAAAATAAACTATAAAAAGGTTGAACATATAGAAGAGTATGACCCAGGCAGCTATCAAACACTGTGCGACATAAACAACTCTAAGGCTATATGTTACCAAGGGGTGACGTTAGACGCACCTGTGAAAAAAACTACATCGAGCCCATCCCCGTCTTACCTACTATCGATAAATTTTGACAGTGACAAAGTTGAACGCTTCAAACTCAGGGATAATTTAGCACTTAGTTATATTGGAATAACTACAGACGATAGTATTTTTGCTAAAGAGCTAAATAGTATAATTCAATTAAGAATAAAGAGTAATAAAAAAATAGAAGAAGTGCCTATTGCTGACAATATAGACAAAGTAAGCGCTGGCAGTGATTTATATTATACGTATGACAAGGGTGTATTTAAGCTTGAGACCAAAACCCTAGACAGCTATCAAATATTCAACTCTGGAAATATACACCCCGACAAACTAATCACCACTGATAAAAGTGTAGTGATATTAGGCAACTCACCTAGGGGATACAGAGGACTAACCTATGCCTGGAAACTAAACCAAGAAGATAATCTAAACCCAGGACTTAGAATAATTGACAGACTACCAGGCCACCCACTATCAGTGGCTTTTGGAAAAACAGATCTGGTCGGTGATATGATATACATACAGCCAACAATAGACAGGGGTACACCGATATCTAAAACAGAAAATGAGAAAAAAAGAATTATAAAAAACCTAAGGACCTCGGGTATAGATACTGACAAATTTAAAATTATTACAGCTAAGAACTGATGTCCATACTACAGTCGTATAAAATTAGTGAGTATAAAGACAATCAAAACCTAAAAATCAAAATAACTTAAGATTGATAATCTATACACTAAAATATAGACATCTTTACAAAAAAGTTATATATTATCACGATGGTATATACCTATAAACTATTTTATTGTATAATAATACTTAATACATGGTGAGTCGGAAGTCAACGTTTCCAAAACCAAACGAAAGCCGGGCGAATGCCTCGGCTTTATTGTCTCGCAACGAATTACTAGAGTCCAACAAACCTGCCCAATATAACCCCTCCGCTTCTGGAGTGGAGGAGGGGCGAGTATCTCACTATACACCTCCTCTACCTCCCGTCAAGGCTAGAGCGCTAATAGAGAGACTGGTACCTAAGCAATTTTCTCGAAAAACAGCTATACCAATTCTTCTAGCCATCACTCTATTGTTTGGAGGTGGTGGATTTTTGGCAGTTATTTTTTCTCCAGCTATACCAATATTGCAATTTGTTGAAACGCTCGGCAAAGACCTAAACAGTCAGCTAGCTGGTATGGATAAGACAAACTCTCAATTGATGCGAGCTAAGTTAAAGAAAACTACTGCCGGTAGCTGCGGAGCCGTTAAGATAGCTTGTCGCTTTAAAACTGTAAACGTTGAAAAAACCAAAGCTGCCTACAAGGGTTCTGGCATAGAAGTTGAGTTCGATACCGATAAAGGTTTTGGTCAGGGTAGGGGTAAGATTAAAAAAATGACCTATATCAACCCTCGCAATCCGTCCGACACCATCACTATAGACAGTGCGGATGATTACACTCGCGCCATGAAAAGTCATCAAAGTTTTAGGACTGCTTCGATAAATGCCAAAAATCCTAAATTCCACTCACTAAAAGGTTCTGCAGCTATGCGATTCTTAGGAAGTATCAAAACTAGCTATGCAAAAAAGTTAAATGGCAAAAAAACTAGAGAATTAGATAGCGATGTAGAAAAAGCATCGGGTGGAAAAACACCTTTACGTATGCCGAGATTGATAGCCGAAAAAGATAGTGACGGCAAGGAAACCGGCAATTATGTTGATGAGGATGGTAAGGTATACACACCTGACGAGGCTAAAAATTTAAACGAAACCGAAAGGCGTATAACTAAATCACCAAAGACTAGTAAAATAGTTGGTAATGCCGCCAAAGGCGCAATGATAACCGGCATTACCGACACCGCCTGTACTGTCTATAATACTAGTCGAGCTGTAAGTTTTGCTGCAAAAACTATAATGGCAGCCGAACTGGCACGTTACGCCATGATCTGGCTGAATACAGGCAGTTCAATGATGGCGGGCGATTCATCACCTGAGCAAGTAGAATATGCTGGCAAAAAACTAGCCGAAACTGACCTCAGAAAACAGGTGGTTGACGAATCTAAGCTAGATGAAACCCCACACGGCCAGCCTCTACCAATGATAGACAATCCAAATTATAAAAAATCAGGTCTTGACGCTGCTTTCTATAAGCAGTCTGCTTATCAAGATAGGCCTAAAATAGACCTAGCCGCTCAACGTTTCATTATCGGAGGAGGGTTAGTTGGTGCTTTAAGTGGCGTTAATAAAACTATCGCTAACGCACTTGGGGCTAGTAGCCCTCGAGAACTGTCAAAGCGCTGTAAGATTGTCCAAAACCCCGCGGTGCGTGGCGGCTCACTGATTGTGGGAGTTCTAGCAGGAGTAGGATCTCTCGGCCTAGTCACTGCATTTACAGTAGCTGGATCGGCTGCACTTGGGCTAGCTTTACCATATTTAGTTGCTCAGCTTGGTGATATTGTGGCTGGTCGAGTTACTGGACCTGAATTAACCGGCGTCGACATGGCTAATGCAGCAGCAGTTGGCACATCTGTTATGCTCAATGGCATCGCCAGAGAGCAGGGAATGATTCCAATGCCCGCTGACAAAATGGCCGAATATCAAAACGTTAATCGAGAAACAGAGATCGCTTATGCAAAAGATGAACAATTTTTGGCCAAAAATACACCCTTTGACGTCACTAATAAATATTCATTTCTAGGATCATTAACTCGTAAAATACTACCAATTAGTCAAACAATTCGTAATAAAGATACAGTAAACTCTCTAGCTATCCTACCAACTATCTTTAGACTCTCAGCCTCCGCTATATCACCAAAAGCAACCGCCTTCGTATCATCTAAGATTGATAAAAAGCGCTACGAACAGTGTCCAGATGAAACCTATCAGGAGATGAATATGGCAGCAGACACCAGTTGCTCACTTCTGTTTGGCCTACCCAAGGAGGCTATGGAAACTGACCCAATAGAGGTAGCTGAATGGATGGCAGCTAACGACGAGATCGATCCAGAATCCGAAAATGGAGCCGCGAAAGATAATGGTCGTAAGTGGAATTATCACAAATTTATCGAAAACTGTATCAACAAGCAGCCTGGCGCCCATGAAGACCTAGAAGAAAGTCCAGATAACGGCTACGCCTGCGTAGATCCTCAAAACTATGAAAAAAACTGGCGTTATGCAAAATATACGGTTAGTAAAAATTGGAACGATATCCTAGATGGTGATATCCCTGGCTTAAGTGGTGGTGGCAAGAATGATTTTGGAAGTGGTGAAATCGGAGAAGTTAACCCCGACGGCTGGGCTTATCCAACCACTACAGAAGCAGAAACAACTAGCCCATTTGGAATTCGCAACGGCTCACCTCATAACGGCATTGACTTAGCGCAACCCGGCGGAGCTATGGGTAAGCCAATATTTGCTGCTCGCGACGGCGAAGTGATAGCAGCTGGTCCAGCTGATGGCTTTGGTCAATGGATAGTCTTAAAGCACGAAGTTGACGGCAATAGAGTTGATACAGTTTATGGTCACATGTACCCAGAGGGTGTATTTGTCAAACAGGGCGACAAGGTTAAGGCTGGCCAAGAAATTGCTAAAATCGGTAATAATGGTCAGAGCACTGGTCCGCATCTTCATTTTGAAGTTTGGAATAGTGGCCATAGTAGCTTAGGCGGTAGCGGTAGACCAGTTGATCCAGCCGAAATCGTAAAAAAATCTCAAAATAATAGACCGGAAAGAGATATGTAATATGAGAAAGTTGTTATATTTTATCATATCTGTAGTTTTAATAACAACAAGTATCTCAACGCCCACTTCGGCTATCACCGACCCAAGGTTCTTTTCTTCAAATAACATTTTGTTTTACGATGACGAGTGTCTACCAGAGAGCGGTATAAGCGCTGTACTTTTAGCCGGTAATGATAATACTGAAAAAATTCTTAACTTCTTTATGCGCAAAGGCTTAAATCTCGCTCAGGCAGCTGGTATCGTTGGCAATATAATGCAGGAGTCTGGCTTAAAACCCGACATTGAACAGGGCGGAAAAACAGTTGACAGTGATTATATTCCCAAAAACGGGGTTGGCTTTGGGTTAGTACAGTGGACTTTCACAGACAGGCAAGCTCCCTTAGTAAAGCACGTAAAGGATATGGGCGTACCCATTACAGACCTTGGCGGTCAGCTTAGTTTTATCTGGGAGGAGCTGAATGGAGGATACTTATCGACCCTCAATAAACTACGCTCAACTGACGACCCGGTAGAAGCAGCGGTTATTTTTCATGATGGATACGAAAGATCTGCGGATACCCCTAGTCAGGTTAAGTCAGTTCGCGGCGGAAATTCACAAAAAGTGTATGACCAATATAAGGACGCACCGGCCTTAGCTGGGTCAAGCGCAGAGGACGAACTAAGAAATCCTGGTGGAGATCCAGATGACTCACCCGAAGCTGGTCGATCGCTTGGTAAAGTCTATGTCTTAGGCGACTCAATCACCGAAGGCGCCGCTAGCGTGTATGATAAAAGAATGAGAGAGTCCGGCGCTAGTGACGTTATGGTAAGTTACTCTGGAGGTGGCAACCTAGATAACGCTGGGACAACCGGAACAAGACGTAGCGGCCTAGATTCAATCAAAGCTGATAAGGATTATATTGAGAAGGCCGATACAATTGTAATTGCTCATGGTACAAACAACATGTCCCACACCCGGTCGGCTGATGTCGTCATAAAAGAAACAGTCGAAGCGATTAAAAATACCGGTACAAATGGTTCAATCTACTGGGTTGACGTTGCTATCACCAATAAAGGCCCTTCGAACTACATGCCAATAGCCAGAGATGTAAATAAGTCTATCTATCGAAATAAAGAATCTGGATACCAGACAGTTTCGTGGTCTAAAACTGTCGACCCTAACTATGACCCAGTTAGCTCAAGTGATCCTGTTAAACATAACAGTCAGTTGATTGCTGGTGACGGAATTCACTTAACATCCGAGGGTAACGAAAAGCTAGTAGAGTCTGTCATAAATACTATAAAAAATGGAGGAAATGGTGATGACAGATCAAAAACTGACTGCAACACTACTGGATTTGCAGGTGGTAACTTCAATGAAACCCTAAAGCACTACGCCTGGAGCGAATGGAAGGGTCTAGATACTAAGCCTCGCCAAGAGTATAAAGATGCTTTTACAAAAGCAAAATCTAATGGACTTTATATAGGCGGATTGAAGCACCCTGGAATTGACTGTGGTGGATTTGTTACTCTATTGGTAAGGGATAGTGGGTTTGATAAAGACTATAACTATGGAGGCAAAGGCGGACCAACTAGCTCTCAGCAAAAATGGGCCAGTGAAAACTGGGAAACTTTAGGTAGTAGCGCCTCAATCGATCCAGCCAGCTTGCAGCCAGGTGATGTAGCGATCAATAATGGGCACACTTTCATTTTTGTTGGTGACGTGCCCGGATTTGAAGCAAATATAGCCTCGGCCTCACTAGATGAACGTGCTCCGATGGCTGACCCTCAACAGAAAGCAACACAGCCAGGATTTACGTGGTTTAGGAAAAAATAGCATGAGATACGAACCGACCTATTATTTAAGTAAGTACAAAAAACGTATAATCGCTTGGTCACTGTTTGCAGTAGCATTAGTGTCTATAATATCTTTTGCCACCTGGCAGGAGCAGTTAGAGCAGCGTAGGGGTAAAGTTGAAGTAGTGGTTAAAACCGTACCGAAAGACTCTAGTGTAATAATTAACGGTAAAAAATATTCGGGCAGCAGTTTGTACATTGAGCCGGGCAAGTATAATATTACAATATCTAAAGATGGTTTCTTAAGTCATAGTCAAGAACTGATCGTAAATGAGGTGGATAATCCGAAGGTTTACGTGGGCTTATCACCAGATAGTGAAGAGGCCAGACGCTGGCAGGCTAGGCACCGCAGCGACTATACGGACCTAGAAAACAAAAGTTTTGAATATGCACAGGAGTATGGCGAAAACTTCCAAAAACGCTGGCCAATCACTAAAATATTACCGATAAAAGATCCATACTTTACAGTTAGCTATAAAGTAGACAAAAATAGCGAAATCACTATCACGATCAAGGGCACCTCACCACGCTACAGAGAATTTGCCATAGAAGAAATACGTAAGAATGGATTCGAACCAACTGATTACAGGTTTGAATTTATTGGATTCTCAAACCCTCTAGAGAAAGGCACTAAATGAATATAGACTATAAAAATTGGTACTTAATTGCCATTATCGTAGCTTCAATTACAACAATGTCCGGATATCTCGCCTGGAGTCACTACAACTCATATAGAGACGTATCATTCTCGTTTGACTACAGTAAAGGTAAAGCAAATCTTAGCAGTACAGACTCTGGACGTATCGACATTGACGACAATCAAACTATACGACTTAAAAAAGGTGAGTATACGCTCAATACTAGTGGAGAAAATATCGAAAACAAAAGTAAAACCATTCAGATAGATGACGAGTCAAAAGATATTAAGGTTAACTTTAATTATACTTTAGATTTTCTACAAAAAATCTATCAAAAGGAAGAACCTAAGATATTGTCGGATCTATATAGTCAATACCCCAAAATTAAAAGCCTATATAGTGTTTCGGGCGGAGCAGTTTATGAAAAGGGTCAGTATTACGGAGCTAAATTAATATACAATCAAGAGAAATATGAACACCGCGACAGTTTAAGAGTTTTAATGAAGAAAAACTCGCATGGTCAATGGAAGGTTATATCCAATCCACCAATGCCGATACTATCGTCTCCAGACTATCCAGATATTCAACCTGAGACGCTCGAATCTATTAATCGAGCGAAATAACTGAGCGAGTATCTATACCCGTATATGCTTGCGTGCTAGTAATAAACATCTGACTATTGCGACATTTTTCCGCCAAGCGCTGCTGGCGCACTTCATCTAGCTCTGCAAAGACATCGTCTAACAAGACCACCGGACTAACCCCTGTAACATCTATCGCCACATCAACTTCTATAAACTTCAAAGCTAATACAACCGACCGAACCTCGCCGCGAGACGCTACTTGAACAGCTGGCTGATTATTAAATTCAAAAATAATATCATGTCTATGCGGTCCAACCGAAGTAAAGCCTAGTATAGTATCTCGATTAAACTGGGTATATAGCTCATTGACAATTTTCTGCTTAATATTATCTATAAAAGTATGTGAATAGTGCAGTGAAACGGCATCGTTAGTACCAGCAATGCTACGATAAGTGTCACTTAAGGATTGGTTGATCTGCTCGACAATTAGAACTCTCTGGTTAATAATCTGAGCGCCGTATTCAGCCAATGCCATATCCCAAACGAACACATCGTCGCGATTAACACCAGGCTTTTTTAGGGCAGCATTACGCTGACGTAAGGCTCTTTCGTATTTACGTAAAACCGTCGAGTATAACGGATCAATTTGACTAATAAAATTATCAAAAAAATACCTACGCCTAGCTGGCGATCCATGGATTATTCTTAAGTTGTCAGGCTCAAACAGAACGGTCGGTATTTTTTTAGAGGCTGGCATCCTGCCAAATTGACGATCGTCAATTATAAACTTCTTCTGCAATGATTGTCGATTGGAATCAAATGAGACTATCCTACGACTAGATGCAGTTTCGACCTCAATACGCCACCAAGGTTCGCTATATTTGAGGAGTTCGCGATCTCCACCTCGAAATGACATACCGCGAAGAGCGACATGTAAAGCCTCCAGTAATGTAGTTTTTCCACTACCATTTTTTCCAGTAATTACTGTTGTCCTGGCAGTAACAGGGTAGGTCGCGTCTGTATGCGCTCGTAAATTCTGCACCCTAAGCTGCACAACATCCATATTAGCTCTTTAGCGGCATAATAATATGCTTATAATTGGCGTCTTTTTTTGAAGACGATAAAACAGTTGGAGCTAGTTTACCACTAAATCCAAATAGTATTTCATCTTCGCTAATGACATTAATAGCTTCACTTAGGTAGCGAGAGTTTAAGGTTACTGTACCATCACCATCAACCGAAGCATTGGCCTCAGAGGTATTCTCGCCAAGTTCACTAGCAATAGAATGCAGTGAAAGCGATTTCTTTTCAGCGTTAGAGGTGATAGTAACACTGCCTCCTGAGTCTCGCGCAAACAGCCCTGCTATTTTAGTAATTCTAACAAACTCATCCCTAGGCAGGACGGCACTATTTTCAGTCGAGCTTGGAATAAGCTGTCGATAAGGTGGAAAATTACCGTCAATCAATTGGCTGGTGATCTCTGCGCCGTCAACATAAAAGCAAACCTGAGAATCATCAAATAAAACTTCAACTGAATCAGTAGAGTCTGTAATTGTACGTAAAACCTCTTGTAGGCTAGAGGCGGGAATAATAGCGGACACCTCGCTAGCTGTTTCAATCAACCGACGCTCCGCTAGACGATAGCCATCAGTTCCAGCCAAATACAGCCAGCCTTCATGTGAGTGCCAATACACACCCGTTAGTACCGGGCGAGTGGCGTCTGAACTTGTAGCAATAATAGTCTGACCAACAGACTGCTTAAATTCATCAGCTGCAATATTATATCGAACTACCGAATTCTCATCTATAACCGGCAGTTCTGGAAAATCATCAGCTGGCAACCCATTTATAACTGAGCTATACTTACCAGAACTAACATGAAGTTGAGAGCCTTTGACCTTAAGTTCGATATGTCCTTTTGGCAGACTTGCAATAAAATCTGTAATCAATCTTGCTGGTATCGTAATAGAACCAGGCTTAATGATCTTAGCGCCTACATACTGAGCTGAAGCAATCTCCATACTCATAGCAGCCACTAGTAAACGATTGCCATCAGTTCTGAGTAGTATATTGTTGAGTATTGGTAGCTGGGTTCGACTTGCTGCAATTCGACTTGCTGCACTGAGAGCTTTCGAGAGATTTTCCTGTAAAATTGATAACTCCATTATTATATCCTTTCTAAATTTCTTTATTCGGCGCTAGTAATAGTAGGTGCTGTGGAAAGTGGGGAAAATAACTTTATACTATCTGTTAAGTTAGTTAAAATGTGCGTGTAAAGGTAGGTGGATGAAATGTGACCTTGGTGCGGATAAGTCATTGGTTTTACCCAGCCAGCCAGTCTTAGTGTAGGGGGGTGTAGTCTTGTTGTGGAAAAGGTTTCACAGGTTTTACGACTGACTTGTCGCAGCTTATTCGCACAGTTTCCACAACTGATTAGTTTCGGTATATTAAGCATAAAGTCGATCCCTAATCTCATTAATCTGCTCTCGGATGGTTTGATCTAATTTGAGTGATTTTTCAATCTTATCGACTGAGTGCATGGCGGTTGTGTGGTCCTTTCTACCTAAATTATTAGCTATGACCGGAAAGCTTAAATGCAACTCGCTACGCAATAAATACATAGCTATTTGGCGTGGTAGGGCGATATGCTTATTACGTTTAGGACTGCAGACTTCAGCTGTAGATAGTCCGAAGTACCTGGCGGTTTTATCAACAATCTGTTTGGGTGTAATGTGTTGAGGTCGAGTAGCTCTTGTGTTGCTAATTAAACCTTCTGCAATACCAACATCTGGGTCAACCCCTCTCATCTCGGCATAGGCGAGTAGTTGGTTAAGAGCTCCCTCTAGCTCTCGAACGTTAGTTTTAATATTTTGAGCTAGGAATTCAATTACATCACGATTAAGTTCAGTGCCACTCATCGAAGCCTTAGTCTCAACAATAGCGCAACGAGTTTCAAAATCTGGCATCTGGATGTCGATAGCCATACCCCACTCAAAACGACTACGCAATCGTTCAGTTAGTGTGGGGATACTTTTAGGCGGCTTGTCACTACTAATAATTATCTGTTTATTATTTTGATGAAGCTCATTAAAGGTATGGAAGAATTCTTCTTGGGTCTTCTCTTTGCCAGCAATAAATTGCATATCGTCAATGATTAGTACATCAACGTTGCGATATTTATCGCCAAAACCTGTTTTCTTGAACCTAATATGCTCAAGAAAATCACTGATAAATGTTTCGGTACTAATATATAACACTCTGGCGTTTGGATCGTTTTTAATAATTTCATGCCCAACCGCTTGCATTAGGTGAGTTTTACCCAGCCCGACACCTCCATATAAGAATAGAGGGTTGTACTTTGTGCCTGGATTAGCTGCCGCTGCTTGACAGGCGGTGTAGGCAAGGTCGTTACTAGACCCTACGATGAAGTTTTTAAATGTATAACGAGGGTTCAAGCTGACTGTATTACTCTTATTACCAGAATAATTACTCCTAGAACGGTGACTTGGTGTAATTAATTGGTCAATCCTAGCGCTAGATGGGCTGTTTTTAGTAGTTTCACGGCTTACGATCGCTTTTTTAGACTTAGTATTAACAACGTAGTTAATTTGTTTAGGTGATAGTCCGTTTTTTTCGAGCATTTTTCGGACATCTTTATCGTAACGGACTTTGAATTGTTGAATCGCAAATGTATTGGGGACGGCTATAGTGACCAGTTCGTCGCTAACTTCTAATAATTCGGTTGGACGGAACCAGGTTGTAAAACTAGCATGGGGGATTGAAAGCTCAAGTTCACCTAAGACACTTTGCCATAATGCTTGCACAAATTCCCCCTATAAGTCACCGACACACTTTTAGTATCTCGGAACATCCTCCATTAATATCTATTACCAACTATATAAAATCTTATAGTTTTCCACAAGTAGGGTAGTGGTGTAAAAAAGTTCACAGCTAAATCAGGCACTTTTCCACAAGTCCGACACTCATCTGTTAAATTGTGGAAAAGTGCTTACATAATGGGGAAAAGTTATATAGCTTTGTCAGTAAATTATTTTTTTTCAAGTCTAATACTTGTGGTAACAGGGGAGGTGGGGTATAATATAACAGATATGCCAAAGCGAACACACCAACCACACAAGAGACACCGTGCAAGAACGCATGGTTTTAGAGCGCGAATCTCTTCTAAGGGCGGCAGGGCAGTTATTAAACGACGCCGCATTAAAGGGAGAGCTCGACTAACTGTTTAATTTTAATAACAGAATATAAAATAGCCCAAATGTCAAATTAGGGCTATTTTTTATATAAAAATATAAATTACTAAAAAAGTCAAATTGCAGCAGGTGAGTGAGGCTTGGTCTTGGTATGCTACAATTATAATATTATGTTAAGTCAAGCTTATCGCTTCCATGGTCATGGTAGTCTGCGATATGTCTATAAGAACGGCAAAACTGTTCGTTGTCGCCTGTTTACTTTAAGGTATATAGATAATCCACGGCGCAAATTATCTCGTTTTAGCGTAGTTATTAGCAAAAAGGTTTCTAAAAGTGCTGTTGTAAGAAATAGGATTCGTCGGCGCATTTACGAGATAGTGCGCACTCACCTGCCCGAGATTAAGGGAACTTATGATGTAGTTTTTATTGTGTCGCTATCAGAAATAGCTGATATGCCGTATAGTGAACTATTTACATTAATTGGTGATCAGCTTTTAGCCGCTGACATACTCCCCTCGCCTGATTAGTCAAATTCTGCTATAATCTAATCAAGTAAACAGATACGGAGATAGCAAGAGCGTGAATTTTTTTGAAGTTATAGTAGTTCAGCCGATTTTTAATCTTTTAATGGCGCTATATAGTATTATTCCTGGCGGTGACTTTGGTGTGGCTGTTATTATATTTACTATTTTAATGCGTATATTTATGTGGCCATTAGTAGTTAAGCAGCTGCATCAGGTCAAGGCTATGCGCAAGCTTCAGCCGGAGTTGGTAAAGCTAAAGAAAAAGGCCAAAGGTAATCGTCAGCTCGAGGGTATGATGATGATGGAGCTTTATAAAAAGCATAACGTTAACCCATTTCGCTCAATTGGCATACTACTAATTCAATTGCCGATATTCATCGGTCTTTACCATGTTATTCAGATTTTTACTCAAAATCGTAATGATCTCGCGAAATTTTCATACGACTTTATCGAAAAAATTCCAGCAGTAAGTAATTTAATTGCAAATCCCGACACCTTTAATCAACATCTTTTTGGGATTGTTGATTTAACCCGTCACGCTATTGATCAATACGGTGTAAGTCCATTTTTGTTAGTCTTAGCGGTAGGCTCTGGATTTTTACAGTATATATCCAGTAAGCAAACAATGCCTCAGGAGGAGACCAAGAAAGGTTTGCGCCAGATTATGGCTGAAGCAGCTGAAGGTAAGCAGGCTGATCAATCTGAAATGAACGCTATAGTTATGCAGAAGATGGTCAAGATAATGCCTATCATGATGGTCTTTATTATGATAAACTTACCCGGCGCAATTACCTTGTACTATGCAGTATCTACGTTAGTAGCAGTTATGCAACAACATAATCTATTAAAACGTGATGAGGGGGAGATTACAGAAATTGCCGACAAAGCTCTCGCTAGTCAAGATGCTAAAAAGCGAGCTAATAAAGCTAAAAAGGCTGAAATAGTGTCGCCAAATAACAAAAAAACTTCATCAAAGTCTCCTAAAAAGACATCTAAAAAATCGTCTACTCACTCACCCACTACAGTTCGCGTTGTAGCCAAATCCACCAAAAAGAAGAAGAGGAGGAAAGGTAATGAATAAGGAAGAGTCAATCCAGTTTGCAACTAGGGCAGTTCAAGATATTGTATCATTTTTTGAGGTTAACGTAGATGTAAGGGCTCATCTTGAAGATGACGTGATAAATATTTCGGTTGAGTCCAGTCCAGTTAATAGTATTCTAATTGGAAGAAATGCAGAGACTCTCCGGAGCATTCAAGCTTTGGTAATTAGTATGTTGCATAATAATAACGCTGAACTTACTAGGTTGAATGTAGATATTGCAGACTATAAAAAGCAGCGAGCCGACAAGCTGGCTGAAAAGGCTAGAGGTTGGATCGATCGCGTTATTGAAACGGGCGAGAGCTATACAGTTAGTTTAAATGCTGCTGATCGTCGAATTGTTCATAAGGTGGCTACCGAGTATGCAGAGGTGTCTACACACTCAGAGGGAGAAGGTCGAGAGCGTCGATTAATTATAGATATCGATAATTAATTAATTTTGATTTAATTCTTGCAAGGCAGACTCATAACCTTCAAGGGTTTGCCTTGCCATCATCTCCCAGGAGTATTGATTAACTTTGAGTCTCCCCTTTCTCACTAACTTTCTTCGAAGTGGTTTGCTGTCAAGAACTTCACCTATGGCGCGAGCCATATCTTTAGTATCGTAAGGGTCAAAGTAATGGGCGGCATCTCCATATATCTCTGGTAGACAGGTGGCGTTACTGCTAATAACTGGTGCATCTTGCTGCATCGCCTCTAGTCCAGGAAGGCCGAAACCTTCCATTAAAGAGGGGAACACGTAGGCGGCACAGTTTTCAAATAACCAATCCCTCTGTTCGTCTGGTATAAAATCTGTAAAATGGATGTTTTTATATTTCTTTTTTGTAAAGTGAGTTTGATTCTTTTTAACTGCAGCGTTAATTTTGCCCACTAAAATTAAACCTAGATTTGGATGTTTTTTTAATAACATTTGATGAGCTTCAGCGAGCCTAGCGATATTTTTATAATCGCTCTGTTGCCCTACGTATAGTAAAAATTTTTCAAAAGGATGGTTGTATGTTTCTGTTTTATTCGCCTGTAGCTTATCAGCGGCTTCGTAGGTGAGAATGGTTTTACCTATTGCTGCTGAGCTATAGTTCTCTAATGAAACTTTTGTATACTTACTTGGTACAAAAATCTTAATACTTGTGTGGCAAATAATTTTAAAAACCATCTTGCCGATAAGTTGCTTAAATCTAAAAACTAGCCAATTCTTGTCTGAATTATATGTTTTAAGTAGCGTTAAGTCGTGAACTGTTGTTACATGTGGTTTTGTATATAATATAGGCTGCTGTGGCATGCAGAAGTGGACCAGATCGGCGTTTAGTTTATTGAGTAATTTTAAAAATCCAACCTGTTCACTGAATGAATAATCCTTAAAATCAGCCACCTTAACAGAGAAACGGGGGTTGGTTGGGTGATAGAAATCGATGTCTTTTTTTCTAACTAAAATAGTGTAGCGATTTTTTGTATCTACTTTTTCTAAATAATGAATTAATCTTTCAACATAGCGTCCGGTTGAACTGCTGATTATTCTAGCGTCAATAGCAATATGACTCATTTTACATAACCCTTTTTTTGATCGATCTTGGCAACTGCACTAGCTACTTCAGTTATGTCATCAACCACAGTTACGCCAGCCTTATTTAAATATTCACTCTTTGAGGTGGCTGATTCTTTTTTAGATCCAAGAATAGCACCGGCGTGACCAAGCTGAATATTCTCTGGTGCATAACGCCCAGCTATATAAGCAACTACAGGCTTGGTGATATTATGCCTGATAAAGTTGGCGGCAGTAATTTCAGATTCACCACCTATTTCACCGATTAAGACGATAGAGGAAACTTCTGGGTCATTTTCAAATAGCTTTAGGCAATCTACGAAACTAGTGCCACCGACCGGATCTCCACCAATTCCAATAACGTACTTTTGCCCGATACCACTAGACGATAATCCAGCTACAGCCTCATAGGTTAGTGTGCCCGATCTGCTGACAATTGCAACACTTCCAGGCGTAGTAATTTGAGCTGGGATAATTCCAAGTTTAGTCTCGCCCGGAATTATCACACCGGGACTATTTGGTCCGATAAGTTGTGAGTTACTTTTACTCAACCTATTATTAATAATCAACATATCGTGCACTGGTATACCCTCGGTTACGCAAACAATTAAGGGCATATTTGCGTCAATAGCTTCTAATATTGCTGATTTTGCAAAGCGAGCGGGTACAAATATTACACTAGCGTCAATTTCGCCCATATTTATTATAATGTCCTTGATCGATCCATATACTGGTAATCCGTGAATTGATTCGCCCGCTTTATTAGGAGAAGTTCCAGCCACAATTTTTGTTCCATAATCAAGCATGGCTTTGGCATGGAATGACCCATGTGAGCCTGTAATACCTTGGACGATAACGGTTTTTGAGTTTAATAATTTAAGCACCAGCCACCTCTTTTGCATCGTTAATGGCGGATTCGAGAGACTCATATAGTTTTAGGGATGACTTACTTAGAATTAGCTTAGCCTGATCCAGCTGGTTACCTTCAAGACGAATAAATAGTGGTGGTAGGTGCGGTATTTGTTGCTTAGCGCTGACTATAGCCCGAGCCACTTCGTCACAATGAGTGATACCTGCAAAGATATTTACGATAATGGCTTTTAAGTTTGAGTATCTAGAGATATTGGAAAGTGCTGCTAGGACGGTAGCTTCATTAGCGCCACCGCCAATATCAAGAAAGTTAGCTACAGGCAACCCGGCTGACTCGATAGAGTCAACTGTTGCCATTGCCAACCCAGCTCCGTTAGCTACAGTTGCAATTTCAGCCCTATCGTTTAGGGTTACGAAATTAGTATTTGCCGGTTTATCGTAAAAATTCCAGCTAGCATGTCTAAATATTGCATTGTCATCAAGTGTTATCTTGCAGTCGGCAGCCACTAGCTCTTTTTCGGAGGTTAGTACAAGTGGATTAATCTCTAGTAGTGTTATATCATTTTCTATAAAACACCTAAGTAGATTTTTTAACAAATCTTCAATTATAAATTCGTGCGTCTCGATGTTTAAGAACTCAGAAACCTTCAACGATAAATCTTTAAGATTATCGGTTGAAATCGGCTCTTGTAGAAACGAGTCAGAGCCTTCGGATTCAATATCAATACCGCCACGAGATGATATTAGTAAATCAATCCTAGATTTTTCGCGATTAATTAAAAGACTTATGTAAAACTCCTTGTTAATCGATAGAACTTCCTCTGCTAAAATTGCAAACGGCAAATGACCCTCGATTGGAGTGGATTTTACAGTTTTAAATGCACCAGTTAGATCTTGACTATCTTTAACGATTTTAACACCGCCAAATCTATTACGCCGACCTGATAAAACTTGCGACTTTAGGACTACTGGGGTTTCTGTTTCTGAATAATCTTTAATGATTTTTCCATTTGGAATTTTTATACTATAGTTGCTGACTAACTGTTTAGCTTCGTATTCTAGGAGCTTCATTTTATATTATGGTTAATTTGCTTTATTTTATTTTCATATCTTCTGGTAGCGTCCATTACTGCAACTCTTCTTGCAAGCCTATACAGGGCATCTTCTTGATCTTTATCTTTCACATATCTATGAAGGGTGTAAAATATAAAAATTGCAAAAAGAAGATATAATATTAAGTCCGCACCTCTGCCAACACCTATACTTTGGGCAATTAGATTGACTAATGATGGGGCCAGTATTGCAGTGATTGCCATAATAGTAACAAGAATAATGCCAATCTTCTTCCAGGCGCTAATAGCATGGGTTTTGCGAGATGAAATCGAATATAGTAAAATCCCAAAGCTTATTGCGATTAATATTATTTGAATAATCATTTACTTACCTTCCTTAATAGAGTGTCGAATGCAATATTAATAGCATTAATGACTGACTGGCCTTTTGATCTTGAGTAGTCAGAGTATTCGATAGTTACCGGTATTTCAGTGTATGAGTATTTATTTTTTTTAACTATCTCTAATATTTCAGAAGCGTGTGCCATGTCTGGAATCGTAATTTGAATCGTGTCCGCCACGTGCTTATTGAATACCCTAAGACCGTTATGAGTGTCGGTCAGTTTAACTCCAGATGTGGCATTGCTAAACCTAATAGCTAGCTTTAAGATAAAGTGTTTAATTTTGGGCATATTTACAGTAGATCCAAGAAAACGTGATCCTAAAACCATATCAACTTTTTCTTTTCTTATCGTCGAAAGCATATCCTTTACATCGCTAATACGATGCTGCCCGTCAGCGTCGAACGTTACGAAGTAGTCAATACCTTTTAATTTCCTGGCAAATTCTATACCAGTTTGTAGAGCGGCACCCTGACCCATATTAATAGGATGATCGACGTATAGTGCGGAGGTCTTTTTTATTTCGTCTAGGGAATTGTCCCTACTGCCATCATTGACGCATACTACAGTTTTACATTCTTTTAGAACATCTTCAATAACCTTTTTAATAACAGAACCTTCGTTATATACAGGGATAATAAAAGCAACATTTTTCATACTTGTTTTATTATAGTATAGATACATTAGTATTTACTAGTAAAGAGAGATCTAAATTTTCGCAAGCCTGTTTGGTCTGGTGGTAGGTCTGGCCAAAGTATATCTTTTATGTAGACGTTTGATACTTTTTTTTGCCTTTGAATAACAAATCGTTTCCACAAGCTGTTACTCCAGAAAATGGCAATATGCCGTAGGAAGCCTTTTAGGGCGGACCAGCCAACTCCTTTTTTAACTGCGTTGCCAAACATTAATGTATAGGCTAGCCAAAACCTTAAGCCTACACTGGGTAGTAGTGTAATTGGTATATTTTTAATTATAAAAAGTGGTAAATTTTTAAATGTTTGCTCAATAGTAAATCCGGGAATCTTATCGCTGGTGGCACCTTGCTTATGGTAGGCAATAGCCTTGTCTGTATAATAAACTTTCCAGCCATAAAGCTGAGCACGAAAACTAATGTCAGTATCTTCGTAATAGGCAAAAAAGGCTTCGTCAAATAAGCCAACTTCTTGTAGCATTTCTATACTATAAAGGGATGCACCGCCGCTACCGCTAAAAACAAAACCACTGCGTGATGCTTCTTTTGTACTCTTGTTGCGATCACGAGGGAATGGCAGGCCCCATATAGAACACCAATCGCCCGTACTGTCGATAGTTTTACCATCCGAGTGTAAAAGGAGACCGGTGGTGATGCCACTATCGTGTTTTTTTTGAGCCTCAATTAATTCAAGTAACCAGTTTTTGTCGGCTACAGCATCGTTATTTAAAAGTGCTATAAAATCAAAACTATTCTTTAAGGCATATTTAATTCCAGTATTTACACCTCCGGCAAACCCTAGATTTTTTTGGTTATTTAATACAATTAAGTTTGGATATTTTTGTTTCAATGCCTTAATCTTTTTTTGAGTGCCTCTTTCTGTTGATCCATTATCTACCAGTATAACCGTTTGCTTCTTGTAGATTTGTTTATAAATCGAATTAAGACATCTTTCTGTGTCTTCGATGCCATTCCAGTTAAGGACTATAGTCGCAACTCTACTCATATCTTGTCACCTATTGTATAATGGATATCAAGTATTATGAAACTATCTAATATTTTTAGCGATAGAAATAAAATTCTTTTGCGCGAGCTGATTATTACGGATTTTAAATTACGCTATCAAGGTTCGGTTTTAGGTTATGCGTGGAGTGTACTTAAGCCACTATTTTTGTTTGCTATTTTGTATATTGTTTTCGATAAATTCTTAAAACTAGGACGCGATATAGAGCATTTTCCGGTATATCTATTGACGGGAATTGTTTTGTGGACATTCTTTACAGAGGCAACAATACAAGGTCTTCATTCAATAGTTAGTAGAGGTTCGTTGATTAGAAAGATAAGCTTTCCAAAGTATATCATTGTTATATCTAGTACAGTTTCGGCTCTTATTAATCTATCTATCAATATGGCGGTTGTTTTTATATTTTGCATATTAAGTGGCGTACACTTAAGTATAGATGTGGTCTTAATAGTTCCGTTAATTTTAGAGCTATACATTTTTGCATTAGCAATTGCTTTTTTACTTTCGGCGATAAACACAAAGTTTCGAGACGTGGGGTATTTATGGGAGATATTTTTACAGGCAGCTTTTTACGCTACTCCGATACTATATCCGTTGCAGATGGTAATGAGTCAGTCGGCTTTAGCTGCAAAAGTTTTAATGCTGAATCCTGTCGCCCAGGTGATTCAAGATGTAAGGCACGCACTCATCACTAGGGATGCTATCACGACAAGTTCTCTACTGCAAAATTGGAAAATGTTCATCCCCTTCATTACTATATTAATAGTTCTAATTGCTGGTGCGTGGTATTTCAAGAAGAGCCAGCGGTACTTTGCGGAGGACATTTAGGATGAGTAAAGAAATTGCAATAAAGGTAAAAGACCTAACGAAGACGTTTAAAATTCCACTAGAAGCTAGTAATGGAATTAAGCAAAAACTTATCAATACGCTCAAGGGAATCAAGGGCTACAGAGAATTTTCTCCACTAAAAGGTGTTTCATTTGAAGTTGAAAAAGGGGATTTTTTTGGAATTGTTGGTAGGAACGGTAGCGGAAAGAGTACGCTTTTAAAAATTATTGCGGGTATTTATGCACCAGAGGAAGGGCTCGTGCAGGTGAATGGTAAGCTCGTGCCTTTTATTGAACTTGGCGTTGGGTTTAATCCGGAACTTACTGGTCGTGAGAACGTTTTCCTGAATGGTGCATTGCTTGGATTTAGCCATAAGCAGATGGAAAAGATGTACGACGATATCGTTGAATTTGCTGAACTCGAAGATTTTATGGAAGAACGCTTGAAGAACTACTCTAGCGGCATGCAGGTGCGCTTGGCGTTTAGTATCGCAATTCGTGCAGAAGGCGATGTGCTGTTGCTCGACGAGGTGCTTGCGGTAGGTGACGAGGCGTTTCAAAGGAAGTGTAATGAGTTTTTTGAAAAAATCCGTAAGGATAAAAGTAAAACGGTAATCCTTGTAACCCACGATATGGGGAGTGTACGACGTTATTGCAACAAAGCCTTGTTAATTAAGGAGGGTGAAGTCAGTTTGCAGGGTAAGCCCGACAAGGTGGCTTCAGCTTACAGTAATATTTTCATAAAAGAGCAGATAAAAGAATTGGAGAAAAAGAGCGAGGACCGCCCCGAAGAAGAGACTATTAATAAGAAGATTAGTGATGTTGATATGACCGACATCTATATTTCGCAGTCCGGCAAAAAGACACGGGCGGTCGCCTTTAAAGAAGATTTTACGTTGGATATCCACTTTACGGCCGAAAAAAGTCACAAAAACTTAGTGATGGGAGTGCATTTCTTTGATCAATCAGGTCGTAACATGTTGGCGATATCAAGTAGGGTATTTGGTTCGTTTTCGCTCGATAAGGGAGAGAACGTGGTTTCTTTTGATATACAGAACATCCTTACGGACGGAGATTACCACGTAAACCTTGCGATAGAAGATGAGGATACAAAAAAGTTACTTGTTCAAACCCATGAGGTGTGTAAGTTTTCAGTTATAGGGCTTAGTGCTACGGTTCATTCTAAACTAGGCCTCACTCACCCAGAGGTATCAATGAGATATGGAAAAAAGTAGTCAGGTAAACGGTAAGAAATTTCTCCTCACAAGCTATAGCTTTTCTAAATTTGGTGGCGCTGAATTAAACACTGTCGAGCTAGCCGACTACCTGGTTGAAAATGGTGCAGATGTTGATTTCTTTAGTTACGATGCGGATGGTCCATTGGCAGAGTATGTAGAAAAAAAGTTTAACAAGAAGATTTTATCGGACAAAATAAAGCCATTAACTCAGCGTGAAGAAGACTTACAGGTTACACCTTTGCAGGTAGAAGATTATGATTATATTTGGGTTGGGGCGAATATAATCCCAATATCGATTATTCGGCAAGTAAATAGTGCTAAGCGTTTACCTAAGTTTTTGTTTATCCATATGTCGTCGTTGGTTGGATTTCCACTTGATGCGCCGCTTCTACCTGAGTTTGAAAGTAAGATCGCTTCTAGGGTGCTCACTATAGGTAAGGCGAATACAGAGAATAACATCTATCGAATTCTTGGTGATACCGTGCAGGTTGCAGACTGGCTCAATCCGGTCCCTGTAGAGTATAAAGAACTTACACCTCGAAGTGGTGATCTGAAGAAGATAGCAGTTATTAGCAGCAGTCACCCTACGAATGAAGTAATGGAGGCTACAAAAATTCTTTCCGAACAGGGCGTAGAGGTAGAGTATATTGGAGAATATGCAAACAACCATAAGCTAGTAGACGCAGAAATATACAATGAATACGATTTAATTATAGGTATTGGTAAAAATGTGAAATATTCTCTTGTATCTGGAGTGCCAATTTATCTCTACGGTAGGTTTGGTGGTCCGGGATATTTGACTGACTCAAATCTTACTACTGCTACCACTACTAACTTCTCCGGTAGAGGTTTTGAAAAGAAAACGTCTACGCAGATTGCCACAGAAATTATAGACAGCTACGGTAGCGCTCTTGCCTTTCATGAAAAGAATCGTGACGCTTTTATAGAGCAGTATTCTATCGATGTCGTTGTAGAATCATTATTTTCTAAACTGAATAAAGAGCAGTCTAAGAAAGTGAAATTTAGCAACCAGTATATTAATTGGCTTGTGAGTATGCAAATAAACCTAATGCAACGTTTGCAGAATACCGCCGAAATGATAAAAGCACGCGAAAAGGTAGCGCAACTAGAGCGACAATTGATTGCAAAAAATAAAGAAATTATTGGTATATATAATTCAAAATCATGGAAAATAACAAAACCACTTCGTGCTGCAATGAAGTTGTTAAAGAGGAGTTCATAATGAAGGATACACTTGTTTCGGTTATTGTTCCGATACACAATGCTGCCTCTTATCTGCAAGAGTGTCTCAATAGTGTAGTTAGCCAGTCCTATAGGGATACTGAGGTTATTCTCGTCGACGACGACTCTACGGACGCATCGATGAAAATCGCCCAACGTTACGCTGATGAAGATGAGCGTATTCGGGTATATTCTGTAAGTGAACATAATGCTGCCCTCACTAGAAAGAAGGGCGTTCAGAACTCCACAGCCGAGTATGTGTGTTTTGTCGATAGTGATGATATCTTGCACGTTGATTATGTGCGTAAGCTGAAGGAGTTGATCGACACTCAACACGTGCGTGTTGCAGCAGCAAAAATTGGTACATTCCGCGACAAGCCAGACGTACGCGTGGGAGAGGATGACTTTGTAGACTCAGGTGCTGTAAAACTAGAAGGGGATATGCTAGCGTATTTTGCAGACAACTACCACGCACAAGGTGACAGTAGTACGAGGCAGATACCACAATCCATTAATGCAAAGATGTTTAAAAAAGATGTATTAAGCAATATAGATTACTCTGTGCTTAAAACTAGTGCATTGGAGGATAATTACATTATCCCTCAGGTTTTACGAGAACTAAAAGGGGAGAAAATCGCACTTCTGGACACCACTTTGTACTATTATCGTATTCACTCTCAGTCTACTATGGCAAAAACCTTAGACGGTTATATTCAATACGGAGACAGGGAGATACGCTACCCTGAACTTTTTGAAATCACCATGGATTACGTGACACAGGCATTCTCTGACTATCCAAACGCAGAGGCGCGAATTAACAAGATTCGGACTAAGCAGTACTATAATTTAACAAACCACATCTACTATCAGAATAAAAAGATAGATGGCTTAAGCCGCGAGATAGATAGACTGAATAGTCAGGTTTCGTCTTTGACGGAGGATATCGAGGGAATCTCTCGAGAAAAGAGAGCTATTCTGGAATCTAAGAGCTATAAGGTCAGCAGTCGTATGACCAAGGTTGCCCGGTTAGGTCGAAATGGCGTCAAGAAGCTGAAAGGTAGTATGAAGCCACTCAAAAGGGGGAATAAATGAAGAATGTATCAGTGATTGTTCCTGTCTACGGCGATTGGGAATCTTTGAGCGAGAATATCAAGCATCTTAAGAAGTATATTTCGCGTTTCTCTAAATGGGAGGTGCTTTTTGTGAATGACTGCGGCCCTGAAGCTGACACTTTAGAGCTGTTGATTCTGAGGGCAATTAAAGGGCGCAGAAATTTTAAGTACTTTCGTAATGATGAAAATTTGGGTTTTGTAAAAAACTGTAACAGGGCCGCCTTCGAATTGTGTAATCAAGAAAATGACATCGTGTTGCTTAACAGTGATGCGCTTGTTACGAAAGGCGCGCTTCAAAATATGCACAAAATACTGTACGCACAGAGTGCAATAGGGGCTGTTTGCCCTCGAAGTAATGCGGCGACGATATTTTCTGTACCTATGAAGCCAAAACCGGGTACGACTTACACTATGAAAGAATCGTACAAAATATATAAAAAAATTCGCAATAAACTCCCAGAATACTACGAGTCCCCTATTGCACATGGTTTTTGCATGATGATTCGCCGCGAGGTGATAGAAGAATACGGGCTATTTGACGAAGTGTATGGTAAGGGGTATGGTGAAGAAAATGATTTTTGCATGCGCATACGGCAAGAAGGCTGGAAATGCGCGGTTGCAAATCGTGCCTATGCATTCCACTACAAGGCACGTAGCTTTACGGAAGAAACCCGCACAGAGCAGGTGCGAAAGAACGAAATGATACTAGACGAACGATACCCTGAGTACAGAGGGCTAATTCGTGAGTATGTTGCAAATACGCACGAACCTAACTGAGACCTGGTTTATTTTTTAGTATTTTTTTTACGAAGGCTTTAAATTGAGTTAATTTACTCGGTTTTTTTGAGGTAAGTTCAAGGAGTTGTCTAGACGCTGCTTCGAGCGAACGTGCATAATCCTCCAGGATACTGTTGACGTGTAGGTTTCTCTGAATGAGCGCATAAACAGGATCAAAATATGGAGATCTCTTGTTGTCCTTTTTGCGTGACTTGAGTGTTGTTTGTAGCGCACTAAAGAAAGAGTCATAGGCTTTTTCAGTAAGGAACTTTTCTTTTGCGTTAATCTGCCCATTTTTTGCAATAAAAATAGCCTTTTCCGGATTCCGTATTGCCCATTCTATAGAGTCGGCCAGATCCTCTACCTTATCAGGGTTGTACAGTAGACCAGTGTCTCTATGAGCAATAAGCTCCTTCGTTCCTCCTGAATCACAGCCAATCACAAGCCTGCCTGCAAGTTGACCTTCGAGCGTCACCCTGCCGAAGGCTTCTGATTTTGAAGGTACTACCACTATTTGGTTTTTTATTATCTCGTTGAATGGGTTATCTGAGAAGTCAAGTATTTTAACATTATCTGCGAGGTTATTGGATTTTATAAAGTCTTGTAGGGTTTTAATGTAGCCTTTTGCGTCGGCGTGGCCCATTAGGGTAACAGAGATATCTTTTAGTCCTCTTCTTTGAAGAATATCGATCGCTTTCAGTAGGTCTAGCTGATTTTTATGTTCAACGATAGATCCTGGGGTGATGATTGAAACTCTTGAGTCGACCTTATCTATAGCAGAGTCTAAGATGCTCTTGTTTATGCCATTAACAACCGGGTAATATACTGAATATTTAGGCTTGGAGATATAGTCTTTATACATATTTTGCGTATAGGTGGAGTTGTAGAGAATGTAACTTGCGCTGTGATTTATATTATCTAGGTACTCAAGCGCCGTCGGCAGGAGTCGGGTGCTGTTTCGCTCATCGAAAGACTCTCGTATCATCATGATAGTCGGTATATCTAGAGACTTGGCCGCGTACATGTACCATGGGGGCATGATAGTGTTTATGATAACAATGTCAGGATTAAAATCTTGGATTGTGTGGTACGCTTTAATAATAGAATCTGCATTGAAGTGAGATATTCCTAGATTGAGATGCGCGTCACTATCGTAACTGGACATAGCACTCCATGTATAGTTTTCAACCTTATGGTTTATGTCAATTTCGGACAACTTCTTGCTAAAAGAACCTTCTTTTGGTAGTATCACAAGACATTTATTTCCTCTCTTTTTCGCCTCTATAACAGTTGCTAGTAAAGAAAATTCGGCACCGCCTTCTAGCTTGTGAGAGTGTGATACAAATAGTAATGATAAAGACTTCATGTGTGTAGGTATTGTAGCAGATGTGGTATGATTAAACCACAATGCGCGCTATTTTTTTGAACTTCACCAGTAAGATAAATGCCCTGCCTGCTATCGTAAAATTAGGATTATTGGGCGTTGCTATGGCATATTGTGGCGCAGTTTCGGTCTTTGCCTTGACGATGCAGTGGTATGGTACGGGAGACTCCCCGTTGCATTTAGACTATGCGTGGCAGGTTACTTAAGGGCAACTGCCGGTATTTAGTGACGGTGTGCAGTACGAACCTCTAAAAGAGGTGAGAGAACAGCCAGTTCATTATACATCTCAGCACCCTCCCTTGTACTACGTCATTTTAGCTCCATTTTTAGCTCCATTTTTAGAAGATGGGGACTGGAAGAGAGCAATGTTGACCGGGAGAATAATAAACATCGCGATCGGGGTTCTACTGGGTGCGGCCTTGGCTTGGGCAGGTTGGGAGTTTGGAGGTAGGAGAAGGTATTTGTTTGTGATCTCTGTGCCGTTTATAGGCCTGATGGCTTTGGTTGTAGCTAGAGCTTCTGGTGACGTAGTGAATGATATTTTGGGTATGCTCTGGGTAGTGCTTGCCTTGACGTTAACGTACAGGCTGGTAAGGGATGGTGTCGATACGAGAAGTTTACTGCTTCTTTCTGCCGTTTTGGCTCTAGGAATGTCGACGCGTGCTTCGTTTATTGCAACATTCGGAATATCCTTAGTTGCCGTAGCTGCATCTATCTTTATTCATGAAAATAAAAAAGATTTGGCTGTAAAAAGTCTGCGGGTTATTCAAGCTTCTCTGTATTTGATAGTGCCGGCTTTGCTTGCCGTAGGATGGTTTTACTGGAGAAACTACCAGGCGAGCGGTTCATGGGCGCGGTCAGGTCCTCAGTCGTGGATAAGTGACATACGTCCATACAAATCCTTATTGGAGGTTTTGACAAGCCCCGACCTGTATAAGGCTCCTAAGCAGATGTTTCATGCAGGAAGGTTGTGGTATATATCAGCGGTAAGCTTTTTAGCAGGAGTGTTTGTTCTGATTCCTGTCGTCGTGAGGAATTTTAAAAAGAGTAAAAAAATCACTGGAGCTGTAGTTTTTCTGACGGCTGTTTACGTATTGCTTGTTTACGGTATGCAGATTGAGCACGCAGTTGGGTACGGGCAATTTTCTGCTAGGTACTTTTTACCGTTACTAATGCCAATCTCTGTGGTGGTGGTGTACGGCCTGGCGTACTTCGAGAAACTTAAAGGGATGGCTATCGTTGCGTTTGTCGGTTTGTCGCTTGCAGGCTTTATTGCAGGCACTAAAAACTTCTTAGAAACAAAAGTTAACCCTTCGCTATACAAAGATTTAGGGTATATTGATACTTTTCGGGAAGCATCAGTACAAAACGGAGTGCCGTTCGTTGCCGTAGTGGTATGTACTATCTTGTGCTTGATAGGTTTCGTACTGGTGGCAATATCGCTATATAAGGTCTCTTCAAGAAATATATCACAGCCTTATAGAAAAATATTGCAACATAGGTAAGTCTTCTGACTAGGACCTATTGCTGTCGTAGCGAATCCGCTTCTGTATCTCTAACTGTTCCTCTAGAAGGATGCGATTCGTTTTTTGCAAATCTGCAATTACTAGTAGTGCGAACGAAAAAAGCGAGCCTGTAAACATCACCGATCCAAAAATCAGTGATTGGATATGACCAGTGCCATCTTCGGATAGCCAAAAGTAGAAGAACCTTATAAAGGGAAAGGCAGAAAGAATAAGTAAAACTATGCCCAGGCTTGCAAAGATAGCATGAGGATTGAACATGAAGTAGCTGCGCATAATCGCTTGGCCGGATTTTGCCATGTGTTGCCAGATATTCTTAAAAAGCCGAGACTCGCGAGTCTTTTTATTTGTCGTGATTGGCACGCTGGCGATAGCAAGGCGTTTATTGCCAGCTTGAATGATTGTCTCCATGCAGTAGCTAAACTGCGTCACGATGTTTAATCGATAGAGAGATTCGTGCGAGTAGGCTCGAAAGCCGCTAGCGGCGTCAGGTAGGTTGGTTCCTGCTGCTTTATTTACTACCCAGCTTCCAAATCGTTGCATGCGTTTTTTGAACGGTGAAAAGTGTGCAATAGTTTGTGTCTGGCGGTCGCCAATAACAATATCTGCCGATCCGTCTAAAATTGGCTGCACGAGCTCCGCAATCATCGCCTGAGGATATTGGTTGTCGCCGTCTGTATTTACGACAATATCCGCACCGTGCAAAAGTGCATAATCTATGCCGTCACGAAATGAGCGAGCTAGCCCCATATTGCGACGATGTTTTACAAAGTGTGTGACACCATGCTTCTTAGTTACCTCTATAGTTTTGTCGTGAGAGCTATCGTCTATAATGAGTGTTTCGATCGAAGAAATACCTTTGATTTGTTTAGGGATAGAATCGAGCACAAGAGCAAGGGTTTCTTCTTCGTTAAGGCAAGGGATTTGGACAAATAATTTTATACAGTATGTATTATACCATTAATCATAGAGGGGTAACCTGGTATAATGGGTAGTGTTTGAAAAGTGAGGTTTAGTTTTGAAGAAAATAGCAAAAAAAATAGTGCACAAGGGCATGTCGGGTACGAAGCGAGTCGTCTCGCGGAGTGATCGCTTAAAGCGCGTAATCAAAGGAGCGGTACTGCCGTATATTGGTGTCTCTAGCGCAACCCCTGCTTATACTGCATGGGTGCAGGAAAATTACCCTGATGGCATTGAGGTAGTAAAACTACACGAGGCCGACAAGGCTCTTGCTTATCGTCCACTTATCTCCGTACTAATACCAACCTATAATACGGATCTTGAATTTCTTGATGACTGTATCCGCTCTGTACAGGCACAGGTATATGACAACTGGGAACTTTGTATAGTCGATGACGCATCTCCAAACGAAGAAGTGCGCGAGGCAGTTAAGCGCTACGCTAAAGTAGATCCGCGTATTAAGTATAAGTTCCTGAAAGAAAATCAGCACATTGCCAATGCCACAAACAGTGCGGCCAAGCTAGCGAGCGGTGAATTCTTGGCGCTTTTTGATCATGATGATTTACTGTGGCCAAATGCTCTGCACGAAGTAGTAAAAGCATTAAATAACGATAAGAAGATCGACTTTATCTATACTGACGAAGATAAAATTACTGAAAATCGTCACGAGCATCTAAGCCCTTTCTTCAAGCCGGACGCTAACCCTGACTTTCTTCACAGCGTAAACTATGTAACTCACTTTTCGGTGATACGAAAAACCTTGTACGAAAAAATTGGTGGCGAACGCCCAGAATATAATGGCGCGCAAGACTGGGATCTTATTTTGCGTATTTTCCGTGCTACGAAAAATATTCATCATATTCCAAAAATGCTTTACAGTTGGCGTATTCATAGCGAATCAACTGCAAAATCGACTGATGTAAAGCCATATGTTGTAGAAGCGCAAAAAAAGGCCATCGAAGATGACTTGCTGCAAAAAGGTCGCCCGGACGCAATTGTAGCGCAGGATGAAAAACATCCAGGCTACTGGAAGGTTACGTACCCTGTCCAAGATGATCCACTTGTCTCGATTGTCATTCCGAGTAAAAATCAATACAAGATATTGAAGCGTTGTATCGATTCAATTTATGAAAAAACAAGCTACAAGAATTTCGAAATCGTATTGGTTGATACGGGCAGCGATGATCCAAAAGTGTTAAATTGGTATAAAAAGCTACAGCAGGAACATGATAATTTTGTACTTTTAAGCTGGCCAGAGAAGCCATTTAGCTACGCAAAAAGTTGCAACGAAGGTGCGAGGGTGGCTAAGGGCGACATACTTATTATGTTGAATAATGACACCGAAGTGCTAAATAGTGACTGGCTCGAGCTTTTGGCGGGTGATGCCCAGCGTGAAGAAATTGGCGCAGTGGGCTGTCTACTGTTCTATCCAGATGGTAGGCGTATTCAACACGCCGGTGTAGGTGTTGGCTTAGGCGGTGTAGCAGCAAACTCATTCCAGATGATGATGCTCGAGCAGCCAATGTCGCAAACGCAACACCTATACATAAACACAAAACATAATATGACGGCCGTGACAGCAGCTTGCTTGGCGATACGACGTAGTGTATACGAAGAAGTGGGCGGTTTTGATGAAGAGTTTAGAATTACTTATAACGACGTTGATTTATGTTTACGTCTGCATGAAAAGGGGTACTTGAATCTATACACGCCACATGTACGCCTGCTTCATCACGAATCGATTAGCCTTGGTACGCCTGACGAGGTAAAAAGGCGTGATACGACAGAAATGAAAGAGGCGGTTGAGCTTTTCAAGCAGCGATGGCAAAAGTATATTGATCACGATCCTGCCTTAAATCCAAACCTTAGCAAAGATAACGCGTTTTACGAACCTAAGTAGCCAGGAGGTCCTCGCTTTAAATGCGAGGACCTATTTAACTAGGGTTGATACCAGGCTGCCCCTTCGTCCCTGCCAATACCTGTACGTACAAGGGCGTTACGCTCATTCGTGTCTGTCGAGAAGAGGTGAGCATGGTTACTGTTTAGGTAGATGCGGTGAACAGGCTTCCCTGTGTTGTTAGCTGCTGCATGGAAGGCTATTCCTTCGCTTTTCCAAGAGGAGGTCCTGTTTAGAACGTCCCTTTCGTTCGTATCTGCAGTAAAGAGGTGTTTTTTCATTGGTGCCGAGTACAGCCTGTATACAGGTTTGCTTATGTTTGCGCTTTGGGTGTTTCTATAGGCTCTCCAGGCGACACCTTCATAACGATAGCCGCTTCGAATCATACTGTCGCGTTCGTTAAGGTCGGTCGTCCAGAAGTGGGTATTCCCGGGCATACTGCCAAATCGATACACGTTTACTTGCCCGGATGGAGCTGTTGTGGCTTGGTTGCGCGGTGTAACGGTAGAGAACGCAACTCCTTCGGAGGTAAAGCCGCTTGAACGAAGCTTGTTTATATCTGTGGCTGAGCGCGCAAATGCATGTGCGCCAGTGGTAGGGTTGTAGAATCTATGAACATTATAGCCGGCATTTGAATCGGAGGGGTTGCCATAAAAGGCAATACCCTTGTCTGTCCAGCCATGCTGCTTTAATGTATCGTACTCTAGTTTGTTTGCTGTCAAAAGTGATCCGTTCTGGTTGTTGCGTAGCTCGTAAATTGGTATATTGCCAGCTCTTTGAGCGACAGGATTATTAGCGAAGAACGCAACTCCCTCATAGGAATATCCTTGTGCAACTAATCTGTTGCGCTCTTCGAAGGAGACAGTGTAGGTATATTTTTTGGTGTTTTGATTATACACACGCCACACGCAAGAAACTGTCGTGTTGGTGGCTTCTGCGCACCCGGGAAGATTATCTACCTGTAGACTTGTCCAATAGGAGTCCCCCTTGAGACGTGCAAATAATGTAAAGGCTCCAAGTCTAGTGTCTTTTGCGTTTGCGACATTGCTTCCATCGGCCGTAATAAGGTTCATACTTGTGCGCTTGCAGTCAAACTTGTTCATTACATAAGGTGAGCCTTCAAATGGTTGATTTGTCCGATTAAAGCCAAGTGCCTGAGCTTGCTGTGCGTATGAAGAGGCTCGACCATTGTAGCTAAAAAGGGTGTTCTTTATGAGGTTTAGGTCTGTTTCGTTTGCAGTTAGGTTGCGCGGCTTAACGATAGGAGTTCCGTTCCCTCGAGCTTTGTCTTGAATAAAGCGTGCAGCGTAACGAGTTTGCTCTAGGAAGTTCGCATTCGTAACAGTAGTGTTTTTGTCTGCTAGCCGCTTGTATCGAGCATCGCTTTGGTAGATAGAATACATCTGGTAGATACCCTGATTATTATAAGGGTTGATATCTCTCCTATTGTTGAATTCGCGGTAGTGAACTGCTGCAAGCACCTCCCATGGCACTCCAGTCTCGTTGGCAACTTGCTGATACACGGATTTGTTGCTGTTGATGCGTGACATAATAAGGCTGTCTATTGGTTGAAAAATATCACAACTCGAGGCAAGAACCGAGTCTGTTTGAGAATTTGGTCGAAATACGATGAATACGCTTGAAAGAAATATTGCTACAGCTGCAGTAAAGAGGGCGATTTTCTTTGAATTTCGGAGTGGAATCTTAGATATCTTTAGCATTATCCGGGTTCCATTCTATATTTAAGTTTTGAGTGTTTCCGTACCGCTGCTCGAGGTATTTTAGTGCGTCATATTTAAACTCACGCAACTGGGCATCGTAATCCCACTGTAGTGGGTAAAGAGTGATGCGAAATGAATTTTCGCCAAGCTGTGCAATTTGATAGCGTTCATTGCGGATAGGATAAGGGTCGCTAACTGCTGGAGGGTTTTCAAGGGGTGGTGCTTGGGAGACTGGTGCTTCTTGCGCAGGGGGTACGTTGGTATCGACTTCATCTTCGTTGGTTTGATCGGTTTCTGTGTCGCTTGAGTCACCTTCGAGATTTTTTTCTGTAGACTTGTCGGTGTTCTTCTGTTCCTTTTTAGCTTTATCTTTCTGCTCTTTGTCTTTTGATTGAAAAGGCCATAAGTTAAATGACGTGGCGGCGATAGTGTAGCCAGAAAATGCTACGACTACGACAGCTAGTAACGAGAAGAGTATAAGTTTACTATTTTTCTTTTTTGAAATTTTCATAGACAATAGCCTTTATTTTTTATATTTGAAAGATTACTATATATAGTATAAATAGTAATCTTTTGTTTTGCAAGTTTTTTTTGGTAATCTATAAATAATGAATAAAGTGCGACAAGGTATAAAAAAGATACCACCATCGGTAAAAGCCTGGGTATCTGATAGCGCAAACCTCTTTTTGCTCATAAGCGTACCGGCTATTATGGCTTTTCTAGTGATAATCCCGACATCCTGGGGTCTTGACGAGCAGATGCATACAGCTAGGGTGTATCAAATTGCAGACGGAGGCATGTATCCAGACGCAAATCAGGAGGAGAAGCGCTACGGTGGAGTGGTTTCAGGTAACCTTATTGACGCCATTTATAATGGTTGGCTGGTATCAAATGAGGCTGAGCGAGGTATGCAGTTTTACGACCAAGCCAGAGTCGACCTTTCGAATAAAGAGCATACAGCTCAGCTGGATAATTTACCTATTGAGGGTGAGAAAGAGTATTTTGAGTTTGGTCCGACGGGCCCATATGCCCCTGTATTGTATCTTCCAGCAGCAGTCGGCATGAAGATGGCGATGATCGCCGATTTGTCGGTTGGCGGTGCTGTATTTTTGGCACGGTTTATGCAGGCGGCGACATACGTAAGTCTTGTGTTTATGGCTCTTCGGCTACTTAGCAGATATCGTCTACAGTGGCTTTTCTTTGTTGTTGCATTGCTGCCGGCCTCACTTTATCAAGCGGCAACACTTAATGCTGATGCAGTGACAAACGGGTTTGTTATGTTATTTGTTGCCGTGGTGTTGATGCTTTGTCTGCAGCGAACTAAAATGACAAAATTCCAGACATGGCTACTTGCTGGATCGTCACTGGCATTAATGTTTACGAAGCCAAGTTTCGCCATTTTCTTGGTTTTGCTGTGGATCGTTCCAGCTGCTCGTTTTGTGTCAAAAAAGCGACGCCTATTACTGCAGCTGGCGCTGCCGATCTTGTGTGTAGTGGTGTTTACTGTGATCAGTATCAAGGGGTTGAGCTACTCGGCGGCAAGTCATGTATATTTCCCTGCCGCATTAGCAGAGCAAATCAGCCTATCTGGTCAGATTATGTATGTCTTGCAGCACCCTATTGAGTTTATAGTTGTATTCCTTAAGACTGTAGTTATGAACAGCGGAGAGTGGCATAAATCGCTAATTGGCCTAATGGGCTATAACAGGGTAGTGACTCCTTATCCTATGTTCTTGCTTGCAAGCTTTGTGGCTCTGTTGGCGGTATTGAATGTTGATAGGTTTCCGCGGAAGATACTATGGTCACTGCTTGGTGTAGGTATTATATCTATACTTTCTATCATGTTTTTACTGTACGGTACTTTTAACAAGGTTGGAGAGGTGATCATTGCCGGTGTCCAGGGGAGGTACTTCATTCCATGTATTCTTGTATTAGGGGTAGGTATTGGGGGGTTATTATCTGGATTTATAAAAGTAAAGGTTGTTCGCCCATATGTAGTGTTTGCACTCCCGTCGATTGTCGTGGTGTATAGTGCGGTTGTCGCGTACTATATGGCGGTGTTTTAATGGTTTTTGATATAAAAAAGAAAGCTAATGAAGTAAAACTTCCAAAGCCACTTCGTTTTTTAATAGCGGGCGGCTCAGCTGCCGCAGTAGAGTACTTAGCTTTTCTTGCTATGATGCTCGTTCCTGCATTCGCAACGCTGGTTGCACTAAACCAAGTTGTTAGTTACTTGTTCGGTTTTGTGGTCAGTTTTTGGCTGCAGCGAAAATGGGTGTATGAAAGCTCAGGATCGATTAAAAATGAACTCGGCAAGTATTTCGTGCTAGCGCTGGTTAACCTACTGTTAACTGCGGGGGTCATAATGCTACTTGTAGACTGTGTCGCTGTAGATCCACTGATTGCGAAGATTATCGTTATGGTGATGGTGGCGGTATGGAACTACGTTATTTTTGGAAAAGTTATTTTTCGAACAACGCACAAGGGGAAGTAGTCGTTAGCGACCTATGCCCATATAGGCAAGGTTGTGATCGCTAAGGGAGGACGATTCAGTATAAATGTTCACTGCGTCCATAATAAGCGCACCTTCCGAAAGGTGCTTGGCGAAATACTCTGCTGGTATGTTGCTAAATTCATCCCATTCAGTTGCAATTATGACAGCATCACAGCCGGTAATGGCATTGGTATGTGATTCGTGAAGTGTAACCCCGCGTCGTAAGTCGGCCTGAGCCTCTTCTTTTGCTTGCGGGTCATAAGCATGGACAGATGCGCTAAATGTATCAAGTAGGTTTGCAATTTTGATGCCAGGTGATTTGCGCGTATCACTTGTCCCTTTCTTGAACGCCATCCCTAGAACAGCTATCTTTTTGCCTGTTAACGATCCACCAAGCTTTTCTTTTAGTCGTTCGACGACATAGCTTGGCATTGAGTTGTTTAAATCTTGAGCGGCGCGCATAATCCCAAGATCAACACCGTGATCAAGCCCACTCATAATGAGCCCGCTAACGTCCTTAGGAAAACAACCACCCCCATAACCGCGGCCGGCATTTAAAAAGGCTCGTCCGATTCGCTTATCTTCGCCTACAGCATCCATTACTTCGTTAATATCAGCCCCAACTGCATCGGATAGTTTAGCGATACTATTGGCAAAGGATATCTTTAGTGCCAGGAATGCATTAGCGGTTACCTTGATGAGCTCTGCACTTGTGAGGTTGGTAGTGATGTATCTCCCCTCATTGGGCGGAGCATTAAGCCGTGCCCTTTTGGCGATGTCGTTTCGAGCAGCCTGTAGTTCTTTATATAGGTTAATAACCGCTTCTAGGGATTTCTTGCTCGTACCGCCACATACTACGCGGTCAAACCATAATGTATCAATTAGAGCTGTACCTTCTCGTAGAAATTCTGGATTCGATATATACTGGCTTTTTTTAATCGAAGTTTCTTTAATAATGATATCCCCCGTACCGACAGGGACAGTACTCTTTTGGACATAGATAGTTCCAGGCTTCATAAGTTCTGAAGCTTGCTTTGCTGCAGTAAATACATAGGTGAGGTTGCTACTACCGTCGGGGTGGTCTGGTGTGCCGACGCATGAGAAAACAATATCACTCATTGGGATACTTTGGCTATATGAATCTGTTGGTATAAGGTGTTTTTTTAGTATGCCATCGGCGATAAGTGTGTCAAGGCCATCTTCATAAAAGAAAGACTTACCCGATTTAATCGTAGCAAGACGATTACTGTTCGGTTCGACAACATAAACTTTGCATCCAAGTTGAGCGAATAGTGCAGCTGTAGTAAGGCCTACGTATCCAGCACCGAGTACGGTAATGGTAGTTTTCATAACTTATTAACCTAGGTAATTGCCGTAGCCGGACTTTTTTAGCGGTTGTGCTAACTCTTCTAGCTTTGATTTTTCAATAAAACCTTGCTCGAAGGCGATTTTTTCTGGGCTGCCGATAATCTGACCAGTACGTGTTTGGATTACGCGCACAAAATCGGTGGCGTCGGACAGACTACCGATTGTGCCAGTATCAAGCCAGACATCTCCGTGGTCTAGGGTGGTGACTTTTAGCTTGTTACGTTTTAAATATTCGGCGTTAATAGATGTTATCTCAAGCTCACCTCGTTCACTAGGTTTGATTGATTTAGCAATATCAACTACGTCGTTATCATAAAAATATAGACCTACAACTGCATAGTTACTTTTTGGATTTTCAGGCTTTTCTTCAATTGAAACAGCCCTATTATCCTGATCAAATTCAACTACACCATAGCGTTCAGGGTCTGATACTTCATAGGCAAAAACTATGCCTCCGTCAGGATCTGTGCAAGCCTGAAGTGATTCGTCTAGTTCGTCTCCATGGAATATATTATCTCCTAGGACTAGGGCAACTTTGTCATCGCCGATAAACTCTTCGCCAATAATAAAGGCTTGCGCTAGGCCGTCAGGGCTTGGTTGCACGGCATACTCTAGATTAATGCCCCATTGTGAGCCGTCACCCAGTAGTCGCTTGAACTGATCTTGATCTTCTGGTGTGGTAATGATCAGTATGTCTTTTATACCGGCCTGCATTAATGTTGTGAGTGGGTAGTACACCATAGGCTTATCGTAGATTGGCATCAGCTGTTTACTAATGCCTTTTGTAATTGGCCACAAACGTGTACCTGATCCACCTGCTAAAATTATTCCCTTCATGTTAGTCTTCCTCGCTTTCTAACTCTTTCCAGTACTCATTGAGCGCCTCTTCCCAGTTACGTGGTGTGAAGCCGGTTGATTTTATCTTACTAAGGTCGAGTGTGCTTTGCAATGGACGGGGAGAGATGCCGGTTTTACCTTCGTAATACTCATCGGTACTAACGCCGTTTACTTCAGACTCATCATGTCCTGCTAGACTATAGACCCTTTTAGCAATATCGCACCAACTAGCGGGTTCACCGTCGTTGGATAGGTTATAGGTGCCGTATGGTGACTTTGTATCGACCAGGTGCTTCATGGCACCAGCTAAATCCTCGGTGAAGGTTAGTCGGCCAATTTGATCATTTACAACATTTGGCTTAATATCTTTCTCTGCTAAAGTTTTCATGGTTTTAACAAAATTGTTGCCCTTACCGATTACCCAGCTGGTGCGTAGTATGTAGTGTTGTGGAGCCATGGCAGCGGCAATATCACCAGCCGCTTTAGTTTGCCCGTAGACACCAAGTGGGGTGAAGTCTTCTTCTTCGGTGTGATTGTCTTTTGTGCCGTCAAAGACGTAGTCTGTTGAAACATGGATAAGGGTGATATTGTTTTGAAGTGCGATATTAGCAAGATTGGCGACTGCTACAGAGTTAGCCTGCCAGGCGTCTTTGCGACCTTCAGTTTCAGCAGTATCAACTGCAGTATAGGCGGCTGCATTAAGAATGAGTCCATAATCTTTCCAACGGCGAGCAGTCAGCACGGACGGATCGGATATATCGAGCGTGTCGCGGTCAATGCATTCTGCATCTGGGTATAGCTCTTGCAGGGCACGACCAAGTTGGCCGTTTGCGCCGGTAATAAGAACTTTTTTTGGCTTGATAGGTGAGGCCTCTGACAGCGCTGGATGGTTGCGGTCTTTATCAGAGATCGTAGCCTCACTAAGTGGGATTGGCCAAGCGACGTTAAGTGATTCATCAAAAATACTAACATTAGAGTAGGTAGCATCTGGTGACCAATGATCGTTAACGAGATACATATAGACAGTGTTATCCTCGAGTGTTTGAAAGCCGTTAGCAACACCACGCGGCACAAAAATAGCCTTAGATGGATCAAGTTCAACTGTAAAAACCTCTCCGTAAGTTGGGCTATCTTCTCGGATATCACACCAAGCACCAAAGACGCTACCGCTGCCAATTGAAACAAACTTATCCCATGGTTCGGCGTGAAGGCCACGTGTAACACCCTTTTCATCATTGAACGACACGTTGTTTTGTACTGGACCAAAATCTGGTAGACCAGCGGCTGTCATCTTTTCTCTTTGCCAGTTTTCTTTAAACCAGCCGCGATTGTCGCCGTGAACTGGCAAGTCGTAAACTACCAGCCCTTCAATTGGTGTGTTTTCGCCGTGAAGTTCTTTGGAGAATTTGATTTCTGACATATAATAACCCTACTGACCCTGCTTAGCGTAGGCCGCTTCAACAGCTTCTTTTTGAGGTTTCCACCAGGCTTCATTTTTCTTATACCATTCGATGGTCTGAATTAAACCATCGTGCATGCCAGTTTCATTGTCGGTATATTTTGGTTGCCAGCCAAGCTCTTCGCGTAGCTTAGTTGAGTCCATAGCGTAGCGCAAGTCGTGACCAGGGCGGTCATTAACGTGCTCATACCAATCTTTACCTTTACCCATAAGGTCGCAGATTTGTTCGATAACCATTTTATTATTTACGTGGTCATTATCAGCTCCAATGATATAGGTGTCGCCTAGCTTACCCTTTTCAATAATCAAAAGAACAGCGTCATTGTGATCATCAACATGGATCCAGTCGCGAACTTGTTCGCCGGTGCCGTATAGTTTTGGTTTGATGTCAGATATAATGTTAGTAATCTGGCGCGGAATAAACTTTTCGATGTGCTGGTATGGTCCGTAGTTGTTTGAACAGTTAGAGATAGTAGCTTGAATGCCGAAGCTACGAATCCAGGCGCGCACTAGCATGTCGCTACCAGCTTTAGTTGCGCTATAGGGGCTAGATGGATTATAGGCGGTAGTCTCAGTGAAGCGATTTGGGTCGTCGAGCTCAAGATCCCCAAAAACTTCATCAGTTGAAATGTGATGTAGGCGTTTATTGTGTTTACGAACAGATTCTAGGATGTGATATGTGCCAATAATATTAGTATCGACAAACGGCCATGGGTCGCGCAGAGAGTTGTCGTTGTGGCTTTCAGCTGCAAAATGTACCACTATGTCGGTTTCTGATATTAAACTATCAATTAGTTTAGCGTCGCAGATGTCACCTTCAATAAAATCAATCTCATCGCGAATTTCTGTCAAATTAGCTTCGTTGCCAGCGTATGTGAGCTTGTCAATTACGGTAATATCATATTCAGGCTTATTTTTAACGGTATAATGCACAAAGTTCGCCCCAATAAACCCTGCACCACCGGTAACTAACATCTTGGTCATATTATTAATTATATGATGAAGTTGGTAGCTTGTCTAATTGAAGCTCTCTTGTAGTGCTTTGATGCCGTGCCTTACGCCAGCGTGAACTTTTTCTATAGGTACGTCCGATATTGGTAACGTGATAACGTCGGCTACGTCATCGGCTGGAGCTAGTTTTGCGCCAGGCTTTAGCGAGATTGTAAATATTATACTCAGAACAGGCATTTTCTCGCCACCGTAGTTGTATTTGCTTGTTGTGCTACATAAAAACTCTGGTTTGCTGTATTGATCTGGGGTAAGGCCGATCTCTTCTTTTATTTCGCGAGCCACTCCATTTTCGACAGACTCTAATCCGTCAATGAAACCACCAAAAGCGTCAAACATACCTTTATCAGGTTCAATTCCTCTAATTGATAAGGTTACGGTGTTATTTGTTTTATCAACAATGAATATGCCAGTGGATGGTGAGGCATTTGAAAAAAGCACATGATTATTAACGCAGCGATAAATGTGCCTTTCTTGATGCGATAGCTTTCCGCCACAGCGACGACAAAAATTCATTTCCATGATTTTTATTGTACAATAGTCTATATGAAGATTGTAATTGTGAGCGGCTTCTTTAATCCACTACATGGGGGGCACCTGGATATGATTGAGGCGGCTAAAGAGCTGGGCGATAAGCTGGTTGTAATTGTAAACAATGATAAGCAGCAGCTAGTTAAGAAAGAAAAGATTATACTCAATGAGGCTAATAGGCTGCGAGTACTTCGAGCGCTGCGATCGGTTGACGAGGTAATGCTAGCTATTGATAAAGATATGACGGTAAGTGAGTCTTTAGTACATATTGCCAATCAATACCCGGGGGACAATTTAGTCTTTGCCAATGGTGGCGATCGTAGTACTCCAGAGGTTGTGCCAGAGAGGGATGTTTGTGATAAGTATAATATAGAGATGGTTTATGGAGTAGGTGGCGTTAACAAGGCTGATTCATCTACACGGATAAATCAGGCTCTGGGCCATAAAAAGTAGATTTAAATTTTGTAACCGTTGGGATTTTGCGCCTGCCAGCGCCAAGCGTCTTGGCAGGCTTGCTTGATTGATAGCTGCGCCTGCCATCCGAGTTCTTGCTGAGACTTGGACGGGTCAGCGTAGCAGCTAGCAATATCGCCAGGTCGGCGGTTTTGCACTACGAAAGGTATCTTTTTATCAGCAGCTTTTTCAAAGGCGGCGATAAGCTCTAGCACAGACGTGCCATTGCCAGTGCCGAGATTATATATTGCTGCACCTGATTTTATGTTTTTTAGGGCAGCAACGTGTCCACGCGCAAGATCAACTACGTGGATATAGTCACGTACACCAGTGCCGTCTGGAGTGTTGTAATCATCACCAAATACTCCGACTTTTTCTAATTTACCAACTGCAACTTGTGCAACATATGGCAGTAGGTTGTTAGGAATTCCGTTTGGATCTTCACCAATTAAGCCACTCTCGTGAGCACCAATTGGGTTAAAGTATCGTAAAATTGTTGCTTTAAAGTCTGGGTGGGCCACTACAACATCTTGAATAATCTGCTCGATCATATACTTAGTTTGGCCATATGGATTTGTAATACCAATGCCAGTTTGCGAACTTTCGGTAAGAGGTAGCTCCTTAGGCGTGCCATACACCGTGGCCGAGCTAGAGAACACCAGGCTGGTTACCTTATGCGCTAACATGGTCTTTAATAGATTTAGGCTAGAATTAAGATTTACCGAATAATATTTAAGCGGATTTTCCACTGACTCGCCCACTGCTTTAAGTCCAGCGAAATGAATAACGGCCTCAAAATTATATTTGTTAAATAGGGCGGTGAGCGGCTCTTCATCTTCGATGTTTATTTTATGAAATGGTATCGATTTGCCAGTAATTTTTTCGACTCGCTTAAGACTTTCAAGACTAGCGTTCGAAAGATTGTCTGCCACGACTGGCTGATAGCCTGCCTTAATTAGCTCAATAATGGTATGACTGCCGATATAGCCGGCGCCACCAGTTACTAAAATTTTCATCATTAAATACCTTTCTGGCTATTTGGTAAATTATCTTGGACTATTTTTCGAATTTTGGTGATAAACAGGCTTTTTTCAAAGCGCTTAGCTTTGCGCTGCAAGGTGGCAGGCATAAAAGTCATTTTTTCGGCCTTTTGAATAGCATGCGCAACAGCTTCAGGGGATTGCTCATCAAACAGGACACCGCTAATGCCGTTTTGAACAATATCAAGTGTACCGGCCTTGCCGTAGCCAATCACAGGTGCGCCTGCTGCTAAGGCTTCAACGGTAACAATCCCGAAATCCTCTTCAGCAGGATAAATAAATCCTTTGGCTGAAGTGATGGCTTTTTCGTATTCTTTATCCGAGGCGTCACCAAAGCGATCGGTACGAAACTCAACTGTTGGCCCAGCCATTTTGACAAGCTTATCGTGAGCAGGGCCGTTTCCAAAGACAATTAGCGGAATGTTAAGTTTGCTAGCAGCTTGAACGGCTAGATCGTAGCGTTTATACGGTAGTTGGCGACCAATCGTAACATAGTGATTACCCCTTGTGCGCTGTGGTGTAAAGCGTTTAGTTTCAACCGGTGGATGTATGACTGTGCTGCTACGATTATAATATTTTTTAATACGAGCTTGCGTTTCGGTGGAGTTTGCTAAAAATATATCAACATTAGCAGCCGCTTCAAGATCAAGCTTGCGCTGGCGGGGAACCATGAGGGGCATTAAAGCTCGTACTATCGGGTTAAGCTTGCCGTAGCCAGGATCGCGGCGATACTCATCGTAATGACTCCAGTAGTAGCGGGGCGGTGTGTGGCAGTAGTTGATAATAACTTGATCCGACCTTGTTTTGGTTACCTGATGACCGTGCAGATATGAGCTAGTAATGATAATGTCAAACTCAGAAAGGTCGAGTTCACGCATGGCTTTAACAGCCATAGTGGGTAGTAGTTTGTGGTAATTACGCAGTTTTTTAGGTAAGTTTTGTAGGCGACTTGTGCGAACATTGATTTTAGCAAAGGCGGGCATTTTATCCGGATTATAGACAGCTGTATAGATGGGCGCATCGGAAAAAGCCTCATGAAGTGCGAGAACGACATTTTCGGCTCCGCCCATGGTGGTTAAAAAGTCACAAACAATTGCAATTCGTGGTTTTTTAGACACTACTTGGCTCCAGTTTTACGCAATACGACAGCAATAGTTTTAAACAAAATCTTCATATCAAGCCAGAAGCTCCAGTTTTGAGCGTAGAAAAGCTCTAGTTCAATTCGATCATCAAAACTTAAGTTACTACGCCCACTCACCTGCCATAAACCTGTTACGCCAGACTTCACGCTGTGAAGGAGGGCGGTTTTATTGCGATTAAATTTAGCCTCTTGCGGTAAAATTGGTCGAGGTCCAACTAAGCTTAAGTCGCCTTTTAAGACATTAAATAGTTGTGGTAGTTCATCGAGCGAGGTGTCACGTAGGAACTTACCAAGTCGAGTGATACGAGGGTCGTCAGATACTTTGCGGTGCTTTTCGTATTCTTTTGCTAAGTCTTCACGTCCCATTTCACGAAATTCATCGGCCGCGTCTTTTTTACCGTACTTTGGACTCATGGATCGAAACTTGATTAGGCGGACTGGCTCAGAAAAGCGACTTAGGCGTTTTGATATGTAAAAAACTGGTCCGGGGTTAAATATTTTTTGCAATATAATTAGTAATAGGAAAATAGGTGATAGTAGAATGATGGCAATAAAACTCACAACTGTGTCAAATAATAACTTAACAATCTCTCCCCAGCCAACTAACGGTGTTTGGCTTACCGAAATCATTGGATAGCCTAAGAAGACATCAACAGTGTTTTTTCCAGAGTAAAATTCTGGCTCACCAGGAATAAAATTATAACTAATATGACGCGCTTGGGCGGCAGATAGTATCTTTTGATTGCGGGCGTGATTATCGTAAAGGTCGGTTTGGATAATGGTAGTTATATGGTTTGAGTCGATAAACTTTAAAGCCGATTCAACCTGTGGATAGTGCAGAACATTAAGGCCAGTTGGTATTACGTGCTTTGGTCCGGCAATCGCAACGACTTCGTAGCCACTTTTTTTAGTGTCAGACAGATTGCTGGCTAAGTCAGCCACGGCACTGGATGACCCAATCAGTAGAACACGACTAGTACCGATTTTATATTTAAATAATTGTGAACGTAACCATCGCAGCAGTTCTCTTTCTAAAATAAGAAGGGTAGAGGCGCCTATTAGTGCATAGGCTGCAACTAGTCGGGCCGGTAATAGTGAGTTTCCGGTTGCGAATTCCCAGCCTAATATAAGCAGGATGCCAATAAATGATCCAGCAACTATTCGACTCCACTCTTGTAATCGACGATTGTAGACGGTGGATTTGTATAGTCCAAGTAGGGCAAATGTAGCAATCCAAAGAGGTGTAATCGCTAGTAACCCTAGTAGATATTCAGCAGCATAAACTTCAGAAACAAGTGGCCTGGCATCGTATTGAACACGTAAAATATAAGCAAAGCCTAGGGCTAGAATAATAACCAGGAAGTCGATAAGCAGCAGTATAAGGCTGTAGTAATGCGAGTTTCGTCCTAGCATAGTATGTTAATTATAGCACGTGAAGAGATGGCTCTAGTGTTGTACACTAATGGTGTGAAGCGAGCACTTATAGTCATAATAACTAGTTTTGTGGTTTTTGTACTATTTGGCGTGTTGTTTCAGGCTCCGATTTCAGTCTGGGCTGATGTCCACTTCCCTAATTTGGCACTTTTTATTAAAGCTTGGAAAGAGGTTTTAATTGGTCTAACTGGCCTATTGTTAATAGCCTTAGTTTGGATTGATGATAAGTTTAAGGTTCTGGTAAAGGATAGAATATTGTGGCTGGTCGGTGCAATTGGATTGTTGCATGTTATTTTACTTTTATTATTTGACAATCACTATGTTGGCGAAGTTGCCGCCTTATTGATTGACTTACGTATTTATCTTTTTTTTGCTGAAGTGTATGTTATATTAAAGATTTACCCAGCTGCCAGACGCCCCATACTAGCAGCTTTTATAGTAGGTATTAGTATAGTGATGACCTTTTCTCTGCTACAGGTGACTATTCTGCCGAAGGATTTTTTAGTGCAGTTTGGTTATTCTAGTCAAACTATTCAGCCGTACTTAACGGTAGATTTAAATCCAAACTATACTAGAATCAGCAGTACATTAAGGGGTCCAAACCCACTAGGAGCTTTAGCGTTAATAGTTTTAGTGCTTTTGATGGTGATGACGCCTAAGTATATAGCTAAGCTAAGAGATGAGCCGCAACAGCTGATGCTGGTCGGATTAATCTCTGCAGGGTCTTTAGTGTCTTTGTGGTTTAGCTATTCACGTAGTGCCTTGGGGGCTTTTTCAGTGGCTGCCAGCTTAGTTGTTGCTATTTGGTTGTCTAAAAAAGTGTCTATTAGAGCTTTAGTTGTATCTATACTTATAGCTTTTTTGGTGACTGGGTCTGGTGTTTGGTTTTTAAAAGATTATCAAGCTGTTCAGAATATTGTATTTCATAGTAATCCAGAGGGTGGTAGTGATCGTAAGTCTGATCATGGTCATATTGAGTCATTAAGCGAGGGTGTTGAGGTGACTATTAATCAGCCTATGGGAGCCGGACTAGGTAGTGTCGGTTCGGCTTCTTTGTTAACAGATAGGCCTTTGATAGTTGAAAATCAGTACTTATATATGGCGCATGAGTCTGGTTGGCTAGGCTTGATTCTTCAGATTGGTTTATTTGGTTGGTTATTGCAAATCTTCTGGAGGCGGCGTCAAGATGCTTTGTCCCTAGGAATGCTAGCTAGTGGCTTGGGGTTGGCTATAATCGGACTGGTTCTGCCAGTTTGGGCTGATGATACTGTTGGTTTGGTCTGGTGGGGCTTGGCTGGGGCTGTTGTGTCGGGATATAATTATACTCATAAGGATTTAAATGCGCGAACGAACCACAAAAAGACAAAGAGAGTTGCTTAATTTTGTCGATGCCTTTATAAAAGGCCATGATTATTCACCTAGTTATCGCGAGATTGCTGAGGCTTTAGGTTTCAAGTCGGTTTCGACCGTCTCTTCCCATATCAATAATTTGATTAATTTGGGCTATATCAAAAAAAACAGCGACGAGGCGCGTAGTCTAGAGGTTATTCCTCCTCCGTCAGAGATTTCTAGTCATGAAAATTGGCTTAAAAGAAAAATTTATCAGCAGATAGTCAACCTAGAGGAGCAGAACAGCTCTCAGTCGAGGCGGGATATCGAAGTCCTCAGGAAAGCCAGTAAATTGCTTGGTGTTGATGAATAGCGCCCAAAGCTGTTATTATAAGCGTAAGTAATTATGAATCCAAACAACCCTTATCAACAGTCAAACATACCTCCGCAGACACCGCCACCTGGAGCTCAGCCTCCCTATCAAGGTTTTCAAGGTGTGCCACCAACTACTCAAGGCCCAAACTTTAGCCCTATGCAGAATCCTTGGGCGGGTCCCTCGTCTCAGTCTCCTACTGGTCAACCTCCACAAGGTCAGGGATTTTATGGCCAGCCTCAGCCGCCACTACAGATGCAGCCTGTGCAACAGCCACCTAGTGGCCCTAATCAAATGCCAGCACCTGCACCACACCAAACTCCACCTCCACGAGTACGTAGTTTTGGAAAAGCGCCTTTGCCAGTCCGTATTGTCGAGTGGTTTAAGAAGAATTGGTGGGCACCTGCCTTAGGTATCTTTCTTTTGATTGTTGTTGGCGATATTGTTTTCCAAATGGTATTTCCGGTTAATGCACTACCTCCGGGCACGGTTATAGACGGTGCTAAGCTTGGTGGCGTAGATAGAGCTGAGGCGGTTAAGCGGCTAGATGAAGCTTACGGTAAGGTAAAAACTGAAATATTTTTTGGTGAATCAACTATACCATATGCTATTCCTAATGCCCGTGAACTAGGTATTAGTGTAGACAATAGCAAGCGCCTTCAAAATATCTCTTACCCGCTTTGGCTTAGATTTGTGCCAACTTCGTATATGTGGGCGTCAAGCTTAAATCAAGTCGGCGAACCTTTATATGATTATGATAAATCTACACTAGATACCTATGTACTAAAACAACTAGGCGAAGATTGTACGATTAAGCCACAAAATGCCACACTAAAGCTTGAAGATGATCGTTTTACGGTCGTAAAAGCAGTGGCAGGTGGTAAATGTAATATTACGGATTTTAAAAACGCAGTTAGCAGTGCAGTAGTTAAAGACAGTAAAATTACCATTAGAACGCCAATCAACGAGACTAAAGCTGTTTTAACTGATGATATTGCGCAACAGCTAGCTGACGAATTAAATCACAATCTTTCAAATGATATGCCGCTACAGGCTGGTGGTAAAACCAATACAGTGCCGTCACGGACTGTAAAAGGGTGGCTGTCGTTTAAGGCGGTTATTCCAGAGGTTCGATCTGACGGTAAGCCTACACCACCGCCACGTTTGGCGATGAAGGTTGAAAAGAGTCGCCTAAGAAAGTATCTTGATAGTTCTGTAGCTTCAAGAGTTGAAAAAAAACCGGGCGTAACAAAAATATCTACAACCGACTTTACCGAAACGTCCAAGACCGAAGGTGCGCCAGGTATTCTTATAGACCTAGATAAGACGATCGCTAGTATTGAGTCGTTTATATTCCAGCGCTCTAGTAATGCTTCTGTTAGTACTGGTCCGGTGCCGCCGACCGTTCAATACAGCAGGAAGTATACACCTACTGAGGCTGGATTTAGTGCATTAATAGAACAATTCGCTTTTGATAATAAAGGTAAAATTGGCATCGCCTATTTAGAGATTAGTGGTAAAAAGCCGCATACTTCTGGGTTTGCAAATGAACGAATGTCTATGAAGGGGTCTGGAATCGAAAATGCTTACTTGGCCTATGCGGCGCAAGCTGGTATAGAGGACGGTTCAATCCAGCCGACTGATAAAATTGCTGGATCGCGTAACGTTAGCGACTGTATCAAAGATGCTATTGCCGAGCAAGACTCCGAGTGCGCCAAAGCCTTACTTGATAAGGTTGGTCAAGTAAAGGTTCAGTCTAGAATGCAGCAGCTAGGGTTAGTAAATACTTCATTTAGTGGTGAAAATAATGTCACTAGTGCTCGTGATGCGTTAACCTTTGTTGAAAGATTGGTGGATCGAAAGTTTGCTGTTAAAAGGGGTGAGTCGCTTGAGGCACCAATGCGCAATATAAATCTAAGAGAAGGTTTTATCCGTGGCACTACAGGCACAATAACTTCTTTTGGTGGCGAGTCAGGTAGTAATTATAGTGAAGCTGGCTATATTTCTCAAAAAGGTCGCTATTTAGTTGCTTTTATTAGTGAAGGAAGTGACCATAAAACAGCTGCTAAGTTGTTACAGCAAATAGATAAGTTACGAGAAGAAAAATCAAAAACAAAAGGCAACTAGCAACTCTTGACTGAATTTGGTCAATCCGCTATACTACCTCTAGTATTCCCGCGTAGCTCAGTGGTAGAGCGGATCGCTGTTAACGATTAGGTCACTGGTTCGAGCCCAGTCGCGGGAGCCAGACTCAGCAGGTAAATATCCAGACCGGGTTCCCTGACCAAAAGTCAGATTTACCCCTTGAGTCAGACAAAAGTACCAATTGTCACCAAAAGGTACAAAACCGAAGGAACCGTCCGAAAGGGCGGTTTTTTCGTGTTCACCCCTGATGTTCAGTCCTGAAATTGACAGGTTTCTCCTAGGGCGACTGGACAGCCGAAAAGCTGACCGAGTTCCTTGACCGGGAGGCTCTTTATGTTGTCACACCTACATTTCAACAGGGGCTTTATGCTATTATGAGAAGGTCTAGATTTGAATAACAAGCTGGTCCCATTTGCGGACTGTTCGTGCTTATTAACGGGCAGCCACAAATGATTAGCCGAGCGCGAGCTTTGTTATTCAGGTCTAGACAGCCAGTGGCTGTCCTTTTATTTAGTAACGACAGCCATACGGAGGAAAATGTATGGCTATAATAGTATCTCAAAACAATCAAAACGCTCGCCGTATCGAAGAGTCAAGCTTCGATTCAGAAGATAACTTACAAGAGTACGTTATTAATAATCCTGAAATCATTCCTCTTTATGACATCGATGCAGACGCTCGTCTATTTGTTGCGGCCCGTGAATTTTCTACTCAGAGCGGTCCTATTGATGCGTTAGGATTCGATGCATCTGGGAACATATACATTATCGAAACTAAGATGTTTAGGAACGCGGATAAGCGAAAAATTGTAGCCCAGGCACTGGACTACGGTGCGTCTATGTGGCGGCACGCAACAGACATCGATACATTTCTCGGCCAATTAGACGTACATACAAATAAACAGTTTGACTCTACGTTCAAAGAGGAGTATCAATCATTTTTTGAGGTAGAAGATGCATCTGAAAACATTGCCGCAATAAAAGATAACCTCAGCGAAGGCAATATTAAGTTTGTCGTACTAATGGACTCACTCGATGATCGCTTGAAGGATTTGATTTTGTACGTAAACCAGAACAGTAAGTTCGATATTTATGCCGTCGATTTTGAATACTATAAGCACGATCAATTCGAAATCGTTATCCCGAAGCTATATGGCTCTGAGGTCAAGAAGACGGTATCAACAAAAAGCTCAACACGCCGACAGTGGAACGAAGCTGAATTCTTTAAGGTGGTTGATAACGATAGGGCATTGGTAAGCGATACTCAGAAGGAGGTAGTTCACAAGCTTTGGGATTGGGCAAACTCTCAAGGAGCTCAATTTAGCTGGGGGACGGCGGCTATTTATGGCACCTTTAGCCCGCTGTTTTCGGATCTGCTTAACCGTTCTTTTGTGACTGTTTCAGTTGATGGGTACATACGTATCAATTATGGTCATCTAGACGAGGATCCTGAAGCTATGCGAATGCTTAGAGATATTCTAAAAAAACACCTAGCTGATCAACCACTGCGTTCTGTAACTGAAGTACCAGATGAAGAGCTGGTTCGTAAATTTCCGAGTATTTCTGCATCTGGAATGCCTCGATATGTTGACATGGTGATAGCTGCATTTAATGAATTTTTGGAATGGGCAAGGAGTCGTAATGGAAATTAACCAGGTTGCTTTAGCTGGGTTTTATGAGACACATAAAGAGGCGTATTATAGCCGTCGTTTATCTAGCGATAAGAAGCTATGGGATGAGCAGTATAAGTGGGATATCTTGCCAGCATTAAATCAGAAATTATCTGGATTTACTTCAGTAACAAAGGATAATATTACTGACTTTATGTCGATTATCACCGACAACTCTAATAAAAGTAATTTCGCTCACTGGATCGACATGGATGACTTGAAGCTGCTCGCGGAGTTACCGTATGGTCATCAGATTTTAGATATTGTTTGGAGCACGACTCCGGATTCTGTTGGAGATGCGATTGATACTGCGAACAACATCTCAAACTCATTTGCCCCACATAAGAAATTTAGCCCATCGACCTGGGGTTATATTCTAGCCGCGAAAGACTGCACACAGTTCTCTATTTATCGTGACTCTGTGTTAAAAGAACTGGTTGAAGTTAATGCACCCGTCAAAACAAAAGGTCTGGCACAGGGCGAGAAGTACCAGTTGTTAAACGATTCAGTTCGATATCTTGGTGAGCTGATAGCAGACGACAGTCCAGGGGATGTAGATTACGCTCAGAAAGCATTGAATGGGCAAGACTTTCTCTGGGTTACTCTTGTGTATAGCTAGATTATTCTGAGGATACCGTTTTTAACGGACACTTTATTTGTAATTCCATTTGCGAAGGCTGTTTTTTCCGTTTCACTACCGCTTCGCAGCACATATCTCGAGTACTCGACGAGCGGAGTAGCTGGCGGCCGTTCGACTCCGTATTGTCGTAAGATGTTTTGCGCAACTGCATAGTGCCGATCGATCTTTGCTTGAAGCTTTGGTGTGACACGAATCTTTTTCACCCCTTTTTCGATTAACGGTTCCAATAGCTCGCATAGCAGGTCTTCGTTTATATATTTCTCTTTACAGTTAGGGTCTACCTTTCGGGTGCAGTTATAGTAGACGAATCGTTTATGTACACCAGTTTTCTTGAGCAGTTTTATCTTCTCCTGCGCTGTTACTTCAGCGCCGCATCGGCCGCATTTTAGTAGACCGCGGAAGGCAAACTGCTTCGAACCCCACACGCCTTTATTCACTCCACGGGTTTGCTGTACCTCATTCCATAACTCCTTGGATATGAGCGGTTTATGTGCTCCTTTATACCACGGATTTCCCGGGCCTTCGGGATATTGAAACTCTCCGTAGTAGAACGGATTAATCAGCATGGCTAGCACGCTACTTACTGGTACAGATCTGCCGCTTCTGGTGGTGATCTCTTGCTCGTCGAGCCATGCCTTTAGCTTTCTGCCGCTCCAGCCCTGAGCTGCTTTATGAAACATCTCAGTGATGATATCCGAACGGTCAGGGTCGGGGATAATATCGGTGACACCACCGAACGACCTGTTTATATAACCGAGTGGGGCAGTCCCGGGTCGCCAGCCCATCTCGCACTTTGTTCGGATGCCGCGCTTCACATTGATACTTTTGTTGTCATTCTCAAGCTTGGCTTGCGAGCAGAGAATCATCAGCAAGAACTTTTCATTCGGACTGTTGGTGAATGTCTGCGAGTAAGTGCGGATATGCAGCAGTTTGTGCTGGTCCATTAGGTCAACGACCGAACCTAAGTCGCCAGCGTTTCGGCTGAGGCGGTCCGGTGCCCAGGTGAGTACGGCGTTATATTCATCGTTAGCTATTCCTGCGAGCATCTGGTTATACACTGGCCGCTTGCCCGAGTCTTTTGCTGAGTGACTTTCTTGTAGTTCACATACGACATTTAAGCCCTCGTTTACTGCGAGGGCTCTCATTTCGGCCAGCTGTGAATCAATGCTCATAGCCTGACGCTCGTCGGATTCAGACGACTTTCGTGCGTAGAGGCAATATTTTAGTTGAGGTACATGTGTTTCCATTGCAAGCAACAACATACCGCCTAACAGTAGTAAAGTCTATGCTTTTTTGGATTTATTTTTTATAAGATTCTCATGATCCCAGTTAACGAGGTCTATAGACTTGTGTAGGTATTTAATCACATCACTACCAACTTTATCTTTAGTGCCTTGTGGCACCTCTTTTGCATATAGTGCGAATGTTCGATCTATGTATACGTCTAAAGGCCAATTGCTGGCAGTAAAGTCTGTTTTACTGCCCACGAGAGCTTTAAAAAGTGTAATAACTTCCGCAAAATCATTGAGGCAAGTTGCAATTTCTTTGATTGCGATGGTTGATTTTGGACTCCGGATTGTTATTGTGCTATTTCCGAATGGAAAGTCGCCCGGCTCGTCACGCAGGTTGTATTTATCAGGGCGATTATCTTTATGAAACTCAAGACTTTCATATTCTTTTATGATCTTATTGAAATACCCTTTACTCTGAAAAGCTTTTGCTTTTTCAGTAAGCTCATTTACTACCGTGCCAATGTCTATGCGATTTTTTTCCACGAATTCAAGCTTATTATCGGGGTTTTCTGCGACAAGCTTTCGAAACAGAAAAGGCGGGGTGATTATTTTTTCTGGCTGGATATAATAATTTATAAAATCGTCAGTTGAGAGTTTTGATATATCATCGATGAATTTACCGCCAGATCCTTTTTCTCTGTTGCCTTCCTTATTTTTTTTACCACCTAGAAACATGCGGACATCAAGCATCCATCCCTTTTGGTATGTGTCGAATATATTTGCGAAGAAACCAGCATTGTCCGGGTCAAAGTCGCCAAACGCTATACCACCTTCTGGGAGCTCTCTTTTGTTGTGACGGTCTTTATTTAACTCAATAAATAGTTCAATGAGAATACTGCGCACTATAGTACCTCTAAGAACCTTGATGAAATCATCCTTAAGGTAATTGTGACTTCGATTGGAGCCAAAGTATTCGGTTTTTATATTTTCTATAGACTGACTCATGTTTACATTATAGTACTTGGGCGTGTCGCACGACGGTGAAATGACTTCGCGACCATACAAAAGCTGCATAGCTCTTCGCGCTTACGTGCCATTGCTTAATCTCATCTAGTCGCAACCCACTTTTCCCAAGGTAGACGGGGCCATTTTTATAGTTATAAATAGTGGCTGGTCCATGGGGAGTTGAGATGATCCACTCGACATCCGTCTTATGGTTGTCTGGATTGGTGTATGGCTCGCCAAACATCTCGACTAGCTGGCTGTAGTGAGCGTTTACATAGCCCTGGAAGCTGGTGCCATTTCGCATCTTCATTGCATCATGAGTCATTTTCATAAGTAGTTCCTTTCTTCAGCAACACAACATACCGCCAAGCGGAGATTAAGTCTAGTCATTATCTGGCTCGGGGTTTTCTTGTCGCTTTTTCTTGTCATATTCGTACAGTTGGTCATCGATTATATCCTTGGCATCAGGAAACGCTCGATAGAACTCTTCCGCAAACATCTTGCCCAGCTTTTCGGGACGAATTGGCCGGTGAGGGTCATAATCGCCAGTCTCCATTTTCGCTTCATGCATCTGTCGACGCAGCTCAACTCTTTCGGCCAGCTTGTCGAGCATATCGAGCTCGCCACTGTAATACATTGGATCAATGCCGAACGGCATATGTGTAATTCGTCCGATACCTCGTTTATCGAAGTATTCGGTTTCAACTCGTGTAGAAGCGTACTTCGGATTATTATGGCGGAGGTAGAATTCAACCGAGCGCTGGTTGTTATTCTGGATATTTTCCAACAGCTTCGCTTCGACGTAGTCGTTCATGGTGTCTTGGCCAATTTCTTGGGCATCGCGGACTTCATCACGAAAACCAGTGTCATCTTCCATCCATCGATATAGCGTACTCCGAGCGATGCCTGCTTTTTTGCAGGCACGCTGAAGATTTGGGTTCTCGCGAAGGAGCCCGAGGATTTTATTCCTGTTCGCTCGGCTGAACTTCGTCATCGCTTCCTCGTACGATCAGCTTGCGCTTTAGGCCAGTTTCTTTTTCCCAGCGCCGCATAATCACTTCGGCGTAGGTTGGTACTTTTTCCATAATGTAACAACGCCGGTTTAGCTTGATAGATGCAATAAGCGTGCTCCCCGACCCACCAAAGGGTTCCACTACGAGGTCACCACGGCGCGTAAGAACCTTAATGTAGGGAATAAGGATATCAAGGGGCTTTGTGCCGAAAATAATGCCCTGGCCAGAGTTTTTGATGTCATCTGTGTTGTATTCGATGAAGTCGGTCGGCATATATTTCTTGCCTTTTTCGTAGCCCTCCCACTGCGGTTTGCCGGAGATGGCGAACAGGGCAGTCTCGTACATTTCCTGCAGCGGACCCTCTTCTTCGTCGGTATTGTATGGCACATCACCTGAGCCGCCAACGACCGCGATGTCGTGCTTGGAGAAGAACTTGTACTTTGACGAAAAGCCCTGGTGTCGGTTCGGTAGATGCCAGACGATCATGTTTTTGACCTTCCAGTACTTTTCCATGGCATTCCACATTTCGCGCAGATTCTTCCAGTTTTCGTACGAGATGATACTGAAGTCCGGTTTAGCGTGTTTGGCAACGTTCGCCATCCAGAGCTCGATGAAATTATCTGGTAAACTCTCAGTCTCGAGATAGATGCGGTCACGTTTGGCTCCGAAGCCCTTAACTGGTTTGCCGCCGCGCTTGGCATGCAAGTAGTCGAGGATATATGGCTCGTCGGTCATGCACATATCGGCTTTTTCGCCGTTCATGAGCTTGTCGAAGTCGGCTTCGATGGTGGAGTCGCCGCACATTAGGCGTGAATCGCCGAGCTGGTAAACATCACCCTTCTGGACGGTAATTTTCTTGATATCGAGCTTCTTTAGCTCCTTTTTCAGGTCAAACGAAGCTTTTTCTTCGGTATCCTCGATAGCGAATACGTCATCGAGCTCTTCGGATTCGAAGCCGACGTCTGCCAGCAGGTCTTCGTCGAACTCTTTCAGCAGGGAATAATCCCAGTCCCCGCCAGTTTTATTAAGACGGAGGTTAAGCTCGCGCTCTTTGCGTTCAGTGAGGTGAAGCTCAACTGCTGGCACTTCGGTGTATTTCAGCTCCTGAAGCACCTGGAGCCGCATATTGCCACCGATCACGATATTCTTGCGCGACGGGTGAGTGTTGATGATGAGTGGGTCTACGACGCCAAATTTTTCGATACTTTCACGCAGCTTTGCCAGCTGGTGATCTGACCATGTGCGCGGGTTAAGCTCGCTCGCCTTCAGTTCGTTGATATTGATGTGCTGCACTTGCAGCTGTGAGGTTGTGGAGGTCATAAGACGCTTCCTTTCTCATGCTCTCCAAATAAAAAGAGCATAGATTAGATTTTGTAAAATGACCACGAACAAACGACCCCTACGGGTTGTCATAGTTCGCCTCCTTTTACGCATCATCTTTCTATGCTCGAAAGTTCATGGTAGTAAATGTACTGCCTTGCGGCTACATAAATTGTAACAAAAAATTATTTGCAACGCAAACATTTTTATTTTGTAGTACATTCTTGACACTTTTTGACAATTCTCGTACGTTCTCGACGCCGCGGGCTGATTTCTTGAGGTAATTAGGGTATAATATTGTGTAGTTAACTATGGATAAAAAGCTACTAACAGAAACAGAGATACGAACACGTTATATTACCCCTGCGATTCAAAGTGCTGGCTGGCCTCTCGATATAATGCGTGAGGAATTTTTTTACTTTACCAACGGCCGTATTGAGGTTAGAGGCAAAACATCGGTACGCAAAGAGGCTAAATATGTAGATTATCTCTTGATGCGTCAAGACGGCACAAATACGCCTTTGGCCGTTGTAGAGGCAAAAGATAACAATCACAATGTAGGCGACGGTATGCAGCAGGCTATAAATTATGCTGAGGCGCTTGACGTGCCTTTTGTATTTACGAGTAATGGGGAAGCTTTCATGATGCATGACCGTACAGGCTTATTGCCTCATGTAGAGCGTCAGATCCCGCTAGATAGCTTTCCTAGCCCCGACTATCTCGACAGCCTTTACAGGCAGTGGCGAGGAATAGAAAATGTAGACGAGCCTCAGCTGGCGGAAACTCCGTACTACACCGACGGTAGCGGTAAATCTCCTCGCTATTATCAGCGTATAGCGATCAATCGTACTATTGAAGCTATTGCCAGGGGGCAAAAGCGCATGTTACTTGTCATGGCTACGGGCACCGGAAAAACATATACGGCCGCTCAAATTATTTGGCGTTATTGGAAAGCCCCAAGTCAGGGTGGCAAGCAAAAACGCATACTCTTTTTGGCAGATCGCAACATATTAGTTGATCAGACAATGACAAACGATTTCAAGCACTTCGGTACGGCGATGACCAAAATTACGGGCCGAAGAATCGAAAAAGAATACGAGATATATTTAAGTTTGTACCAGGCTATTACAGGAAATGATGAAGCACGTAACGCTTACAAAGAATTTTCTCCAGACTTCTTCGATCTCATTGTTGTCGATGAATGCCATCGTGGAAGTGCAAAAGAGGACAGTAGCTGGCGAGAAATTTTAGAATACTTTAGTTCTGCCGCGCAAGTCGGACTAACTGCTACGCCAATTGAAACCAAAGATGCTAGTAGTTCGCATTATTTTGGCGATCCAATTTATACCTACAGTCTCAAGAACGGTATCGATGACGGATTTCTTGCTCCATACAAGGTCATACGTGTCGCAACAGACGTGGATACATTTGGGTATCGTCCAGAAGAGGGCGAGGTGGATGACGAAGGAAATGAGATTGAGGATAAAGAGTATACCTCTAAGGATATCGATCGTACCTTAATTTTGCCGCAACGAGACCAAGAGGTGGCAAAGTACATCACCAAGTTCATTGAAAAAACTGATCCATACTCTAAGACTATTGTATTTGCTCGAAATATTAATCACGCCGAACGCCTGCGTCGTGCCTTGGTGAATGCGAATCCTGAAAAAGTTCACGAAAACAGCAAGTACGTCATGCGAATTACTGGTGATGATGAAATCGGCAAATCACAGCTTGATAATTTTATAGATCCAGAATCTCGATATCCAGTAATTGCTGTAACAAGCAAGCTTATGACCACAGGTGTTGATGCCCAAACCTGCAAGGTGATCGTACTCGACAGCAATATCGAGAGCATGACCGAATTTAAACAAATAATTGGACGCGGTACTCGTGTTCGCGAAGATTATGGTAAGACTTACTTCACTATCTTGGATTTCCGTAACGTCACTAAGTTGTTTGCCGACCCAGAATTTGACGGCGATCCAGTGAAGGTCTATGAACCAAAGGATGAGGGTGAGTTTGATGATGTCGTTGGTCAAATTGAAGGCCCCAACTCGGATGATCCTGGCGTGGATGATGGCAATACAACTGTCGAGGAGCCTGGAGTAGTCTATGCGCCAGGTTTGGATGGCAATAATGAACGCGCTTCTACAAGGGTTATCCACACAGTAAGTGGCAAAGAAGTGGCCATTATTGGTGACACGGTCCGGATTATGGGTGCAGACGGCAAGCTCATAACCGAGAGTCTCACTGACTACACCCGCAAAAATATTTTGGGCGAGTATGCAACCTTAGATGAATTTCTTCAGACGTGGTCGTCTGCTAAGCAAAAATATTACATTTTGGATGAGATGGCTGCAAAGGGTATTCCAATTTATGAACTTGCCGATAGATTTGGCGATGACGCGGATATGTTTGATGTTGTCATGAGCATAGCCTATGGTCAAAAGCCGATTGGTCGCAAGACTCGAGCGGAAAAGGTGCGTCAAAGCCGCTTCCTAAATGAATATCAAGGCAAAGCTCGTGATGTGCTCGAAGCCCTAGTCGACAAGTACGAGTCGACTAATCTCAAGGCGATAGAAGAGCGTGAGATTCTCAAGGTACAACCGCTGCATTCTATTGGTACGCCTATAGAAATCGCCAATCTCTTCGGGGGCATCCAAGGGTACGAAGAGGTGGTTGAGAAATTAACAAGTGAATTATACGAAACGATAAAATAGCGGCAAAAGGGGAATAATATGCTCGGGTCAGGATTTATAAAAAGTATTCAGAATGAAATGCGTAAGGATAATGGTGTCGACGGTGACGCTCAGCGTCTTAGTCAGTTAGTCTGGCTGATTTTCCTCAAGATCATGGATGACAACGAGCAGCAAAAAGAGTTTCTCGATAAAGATTATATCCCGGCCGTCCCTGAAAAATACCGCTGGAAAAACTGGGCCGCTCAAGAAGATGGCATCACCGGCGAAAAACTGCTTGATTTCATTAATGACGAGCTTTTTCCCGACCTAAAAAACCTTGAAGTTAAGCAAAGCAATCGTCGAACGGCAGTTGTGCGTGAAGTATTTGCTGAATCCAGTAATTTCATGAAAGATGGCACACAGCTTCGTAAAGTCATCAACATAATCAATGGTATCAACTTCAACTCATCAGAAGATCGTCATGCTTTTGGGGATATATATGAAACTTTGCTTTCTAGCCTACAGTCAGCAGGAAATGCTGGCGAGTTCTACACCCCGCGCGCGGTCACTAAGTTCATAATTGACCGCGTCAATCCACGACTTGGCGAGAAAGTATTCGACCCTGCGGCAGGGACGGGTGGATTCTTGACCGGCGCAATTGATCATGTGCGCAAAGAAGCAAAGACAGCCGAGGATGAGAAACTTCTACAGCAGTCTATCTACGGCGTAGAGTGGAAGCAGTTGCCATACTCTCTCCTTGTAACAAACATGATCTTTCACGGCATCGAAGAGCCAGATAACATTCGCCACGACGACACCTTGTCTCGGCCTTATATATCGTATGGGCCAAATGATTATGTGGACGTCATTGCCGCTAACCCACCTTTCGGCGGCGTGGTAAAAGACGGAACCGAAAAGAACTTTCCATCAAGTTTCCGTACAAAGGAAACAGCCGATCTTTTCTTGATATTGTTTATTCGCTTACTCAAACAAGGTGGCCGTGCTGGTATTGTTTTGCCGGATGGATTTTTATTCGGTGAAGGTGCTAAAACTCGCATTAAAGAGCATCTACTCGAAGAATGTAATCTTCATACGATCATTCGTCTCCCTGGAAGCGTCTTTGCACCATACACGTCGATTGCGACAAATCTACTATTTTTCACCAAGGGTGAACCTACCAAAGAGGTTTGGTACTACGAACACCGGCTACCAGAGGGTGTAAAAGCCTACAACAAGACAAAGCCGATCCGAGTAGAGGAGTTTGATTCGATTAAAGAGTGGTGGGATAACCGCACCGAGAGTGAAGTAGCCTGGAAGGTTAGTATAGATGATATCAAAAAACGCAACTACAATCTCGATATCAAGAATCCAAATATTATAGAAGTCGACGAGCTTAATCCAGAAGAAGTCCTGGCTGACTATCGCGCGAAGCAGGCAGAAGTTAAAAATATTTTAGACAAAATAAAATCTGAACTCACTGAGGCATTATCTCATCATGACCGTTAGTGAACTGCGCACACTTGTCGATAACCTTGAGGAATATATCCATGTGCCTGGCGGTATCGACAGGCTAAAAAAGATGGTACTCCATCTCGCCGTCACTGGGCAACTCGTCCCGCAGGACCCATCCGAAGGCACAGGGGAGCATCTTTACGGGATAATCCAAGCTAAAAAAGCGGAGCTTGTTAAGCAAGGTAAAATAAAGAAACAAAAAGCAGTAGCAGATGTTGATCATGATGAGTTGCCGTTTATAATTCCTACGTCGTGGAAATGGGCTAGGCTTGGAGATATTCTATCTAAGGTGACTGACGGCTCGCATAATCCACCAAAAGGAACTATCGAGGGGCTTCCTATGCTCAGCTCAAGGAATGTAACGGAAAAAGGATTGGATTTTAAGAACATAAGATTGCTGAGCGACTTAGATTTTGCTAATGAAAATAAGCGTACAGATATTCAAGAAGACGATGTTCTACTCACAATTGTTGGCAGTATCGGTAGAAGCCTTGTGGTTAACATGGATCATGGTAAGTTTACGCTCCAAAGAAGTGTAGCGGTACTGACCCCAATTGCATGTGATCCTTATTATGTTTCTAGTATTTTTATCCAAAGCCCGTTTATGCAGGAGACACTAGATAATGAAGCAACGGGTACGGCACAAAGAGGGATATATCTAAATCAGATCAAAATGCTTTATATCCCCCTTCCACCATTTGCCGAGCAAAAACGCATCGTAGCAAAAGTTGATAGCATCTTTGCCTTGATCGACCATCTTGCTGAAGTATATAAAACAGAGCAGGCAGAGCGCAGTAAGCTTGTCGCAAGTTCGTTAGCTCAACTAGCAAAAGGCGAAGATGGCGTAGAGGATAGCCTCGCACTAGCGCATCTGTCTGAAATTATCCGCACTAAAGCCGACGCAAAGATTCTTCGTCAAACAATTCTTCATCTCGCCGTCTCCGGCCAGCTCGTTCCGCAAAATCCATCCGAAGGTACCGGCGAAGAGCTTTATCGGCAAATTAAATCTGAGTACTCAGTTAAAAAGGTGCTCCTTGAAATCTCGGAAGACGATAAGCCATTTAATATTCCGGATAATTGGAGATGGGTGAGATTGCCAGAAATTTACAGAAGTCAACCTCCAGTGACGAAACTAAAAACAGCTGATTATCTAAAGTCCGGAAAATACCCTATTGTAGATCAAGGACAGCGCTATATAGCTGGCTATACAAATGATGGAGAACCCAACAAAGCTAGCGTTCCCGTTACTGTCTTCGGAGATCACACCAGAGAGATAAAACTTATAGACTTTGACTTTATAGTGGGTGCCGACGGCGTCAAGATACTTGAGCCTATTTTGGTTGATAGTCAGTTCTTCTATACTCTTATCGATGTATTCCGACCTCAGTCACGGGGCTACGGACGCCATTTTAAAATGCTGAACGATAAAATTGTCCCACTTCCACCCCTCGCAGAACAGAAACGTATCGTCACCAAAACAACCCAGCTCCTCGATCTAGTCGCAGAACTCGAAAGACACCTGGAGAAGTAGCATGTATAATCCAAACACTTATCGACGTGACATTGACGAATATTACGCACCCGAACTCGTATCGGAACTTTTTAAGGTAGTTGCCCCTGGAGACGGTGATATTGCGGTAATTCCGCCGTTTGGCGTTCGTCCGCGTGAGCAAAAATATGGACTGCGAGACGAAGGACTTATGAACTTCACTGATTCACTAGATGAACTGCATGAAGGTGGAGTTGCCACAGTAGTAACTACACAAAAAGTAACGTTCAGTCGCAATGAGCTAAGATGGATTGCCGACTTACATGATAGGGGTATCTATCTTCAAGCACTGGTTGGCTTGCCAACCGGTATTCATCAATATACCAGTGTAGCTACTGTTGCTCTCGTGTTTAGTCGCAAGGTAGCGGACAAATATTTGAGCTTGGATTTGAGCGTAGAAAATAAAGAGTCTACTTTTAGTCGGATTCTAGGCTGGCTTGCACGAGAAGAGAAAGCCTTTAAAGATACGGGACTAATTGACTTTAATCCGGCGCAGCGACTTATTACTGCTGAGCAATTACGACGCAAGAGGAGACTGGAGAAGCTCTACAAAGAATCGGGCTATTCTTCGAAGAATATTCTCGAAAATGCCACGGTAAATGTGGTGGCCCGCGGAAAAACGTTTGAAGATGAAGTGAATTCAATCTATTTTCCGTTGATAGGCACTCGGCCTGTGGTTAATTCAATTGATGACGTGACAATGAAGAATGTGTCCAACTACGCACAAATAATTCTAGACAGCGACATAGACGCATCATATGTAGCGCGTTGGTTGAATACGACAACGGGAATGCTTGTGAGGCAAAACCTATATCCAGGTTCGTATATACCAAAAATAAGTCCAGGTACATTGCGAGCGGGTGAGTTATTCATACCACTTCCATCACCTGATGAACAGAGGCAAATAAGCGACATCCATAGTAATATCGGTGCAGCAATTGCTGAGCTTCAGGATATGCAGAATGAATTAGACGCTAGGCCAAAGAAGCATAGAGAAATTTACAATAACTTCGAACAAATGGTGCAGACAAATGAAAATGCTTGGGTTGAAAAGTTGCCAGCACACTTGTCTATCTTGCTGAAACGGTATCTGACGGCACATGATAACGAAAAATATGAAATTTTGTTAAAGTTTTTTGAGGCAGTTAATTATACGTTCGCAGCAATTTACTATACCTACCTGAAGAGTGACCAAAGGCTTTGGGATCACTTTGTTCACGAAACTTCATCTGAATTAGATATGCCGAGGGTATTTAGCCACTCCACCTTTGGCTCGTGGTATAAATTTATGTCTATGGCGCAAAATTACCTCAGAAAACATCTAGAGGTAAAGGATGATTCAGTCTTTCCGAATAGAGCGATGATTTATCAGGTTATGAAGATCGAAGACGACAACTTAATGAATCTCGTTCTTAATAAAAAGTTGAGTGAAGCCTTTAAGAAAGCTCTTGGCAAGCGTAATGCGCGCTCTCATGAATATGATATGCGTAATCAGCTGCAATTTGCCGAGCAACATCTAGAAGACATCCGGCCAATTCTAACCAGTGTATTCAGTCTCTACAGGCTTATTAGTTATAAAGAAGCACTGCCAGGAGAGGAAGTATACCGCACATTTAAGGTGGATGTCGTGCATGGCGCAGCCGTTGTATTCAGTCATGCCACCGTTCAGCTTGAACATGGCATGAACGATACAGACATGTATCTATATGAGAGAGGCGCTTCAAGGGCGAATAAGTTGCGGCCATTACTGAAGCTACAGTCGGGATCGCCAGACGTGCGCAACGCGGTGTACTATTACGAACGTAGTACGGATAATGCGATGGCTATTTACAAGCCGTATGTTGGCGGATCAGAAGTCGTCGTCCCTAACGATATAGATTATTGAAATCTTCCTCTTCGTCTACTCGTAATCAGTTAGCTAATTGGCTATATCGACGCAGCTTGCGAGCCCCCAGCGCGCGTCATATCTGCGAGATAAAAGGTGAGTGGTCGGCTCTAGATGCCAGCCCTGACTGGTGTGCGTCAGTCGGGGCCGACGGGGTATGTGCTAGTATATTACTTAAATTTTACATGCTTTGAGTTCCTTAGTGACTTCTTGAAAATCTTTTTCAGCTCATTTTCCGCATAATCCATAACGATTTTATTAGCCTCTTTCCTGTTGGCTTCGTGCAAGAAAGCAAGAGCGGCTTCGCGGTGAGAGCAGCTTGCGCAAGTGATGTCGTCGATGGCTCCGGTGTCGTCATTTTTTGTAACTGGAGAAAAGAAAACAGTCTGACACTGCGGGCATTTTAACTTGTGGTTGCCGTCGGCATCGGGTGTAGATGTAATTTTAACTGTAGTACTCATGACAGAGACTCCTGTATGAGCGCACTAATAATGGTGCCTAGAAATTCAGAAAAGCTTATCCAAACCGGCATCCAGATAGGAAATGTAAAAACTAGTAAAAGGCCAAATAGTGCACCAGCTATGCCCGTGCTTCTCGGTGACGAATGTCGGTACCTTCCCATCTTACGCACCTCCCAGTAGCCGACTCAACGTATTAAAATCGATTTTATCTGACTTAGCGCGGTTATTCTTCCAGTGAAGTGCTTGTTGGTTGGCCGGCTGGTTTGCAGCGCCGGGGAAGTGGGCCTTTGGTAACTCGTGGTCAATCTCCCAGCCATGCGTGGTGCGCTGTCCATATTCACTCCAAGCGATCCAGGTACCATAGGCATCTAGCCGGTACCGAGCTGGATCGTAGCCGGCAATAGATTGGGCTAGGCTCCAGGCTGATAGTTTACGTTGATGAAGTGCTTGTTGTTGGTTCAACCAACCTGTTTGATTGTTCATTAAAATCTCCATATTTGCATTATTAAGAATGCGGGCGAGTGTAGCTTCTCGCCCGCGGATTATTTAGTAGTGGTACTCGAAGTCGACGACAGGGTCGTACTGCCACTTCCAGTAGAAAATGGTGTCTTCACCATGCTGTTGAGCCGGTAACTCTATTGCAGGAGCGCCGACCGGATCACCGTATGGATTGCTCCAGGCGCTTTTTGTGATCTGAGGATGGATTATTTCGTCTCCCTTGAATCGCGCCGCGATGGACAGCGGTGTTCGACCGCTTGTTGAAACGGCGAAGCCAGGTAATGGAGCGTAGGCGCGGAACGCGAACGTTTTTACTCCATTAACTTCAGTCGGTTCAACAATGGCAGATACCTGTATACGCACTGATGATTGACCAGCTGGAACGGTGACGGCGCCAGCGCGGAACCGGCTTGCGATAGCGCGCAGTTCTTTTTGCGTGTCATATTCTTCCGATGGTAGCTGGAGTTTACCAAGGTACGGCTTGATGCGCTCCAGGTTTCCGGATATTTTACTCAAGCTGTCGCGGCGGTTATGGTACGCCTCGGCTCCGGCTGATATGACAGCTACGCTCGCACTGAAGCTCTCGGTCTCATACGGAACGATAAACTCCACGTCGCGCGCCTCGCCTGGGTTGTTAATAACAAACACGGTCGAAATAATCGCCGTGTCGTACGTGCCACCCATTTGTGACGTTGGCTCCACGACAACCGTCGCGTGCTGTTTAGTTATTTGTAGGTTGAGCGACGGATCGCCCAGCGTGATTGGTGCATTGCTTGCACTCATAGGTTTATACCCCCTTTATATTTTGTGATATAGTGGGAGGTAGAAGAAATTCTTCTACCAAACAATTGAACCGTCGCTGTACTTTTCCGGGTAACGCGGCGGTTCGTCGTTTCCACTGATTTGATTGTAGCCCATTCGACGAGCAGCTGCAATAGTAAAATTTGCATACTCAATCAGTAGATTGTAAAGCATAAGCAGTATCAGGCCGGTAAATGTAAAAAATATTGACAATACTACTAATGTTTGCTAAGGTAATAGTATATGAAAAGTGATGAAATCAAGGCAATGCGAGTACGCCGTAGAATCACTCAAGACGAGATGGCCCAAAAACTTGGCGTAAGCCGCCCCACCTACATTAAAATTGAAGAGGGCGAAAGGGAGCTGACTGTATCGCAAGCTGCTACTATTCAAGATGTGCTTGGAGTTAATATACTGGGCGTAGTTGAGGCAAGCCGGGATAATATAGCCAAATACCGTTCTATGTTGTTGGCCGCAATACATTATGGTGGTTCTGATGGCGATGGACGAATTACTAAAACAAAGCTAGCAAAGCTTCTCTATTTCTTTGATGCTCAATGGTTTAAGGACACGGGCAGTACGATGTCTGGAATGACTTATAGGAAGTTACCCCAGGGTCCAGTTCCGTATGAGTTCTTTCAGACCGTTGATCAGCTTGCGGCTGAAGGGGCTCTAACGATTAAATTCAGTGGTCTAGCACAGATGATAGGTGCAACTGAACCGTTTGTGCCAATCGAGAGCTCCTCTGGCTTAAAACCCGGTGAGTTGGATCTTATTGAAAAGATCTGTAGCGCATGGAAAGATAAGCGTACTGATGCAATTGTTAATCTAAGCCATGAACATCCAACATGGTCCAATGCAGTCGACTACGGCTCCATCAACATGGCAGATTTAGAGCACTACAAGGGTAGTATCTACTAATCTAATCTTGGGTTCTGTCCATTTCAATCAATACATTGAAATATGCCACTAATCGAGATCGCTCTGTCTCATCCATCCGCGAATGTGTGTCCGATTTGTAGCGTTCTACCTCTGTTAAAGAGTTCGTGATCTGTAAGCGGAGCCAAGAGTATATACATGACAAGAAGTCCAGTAAGTACCCAAACTACTGGACTTCTTTTGATTTAGGTATAATGCTTACATGAGACCTAGTTTAATAATTTTTCGTGGTAATTCAGGATGCGGCAAGACAACCACCGCAAAACTACTCCAAAAAGAATTAGGATATGGAACTATGCTTGTATCGCAGGATGTCATTCGACGAGAGATGCTTCGCGTTAGTGACGAGTCGAACAACCCAGCCATACAGTTGATATACGACTTATGTATGTATGGCAGCCGAATAGGCTATACCGTAATTCTCGAAGGTATATTAAGCAAAAAGAAATACGGGTCTATGCTCCTAGAGCTGCTTGATAATTTTGAAGGCGAAAAGAACATCTTCTATTTTGATATACCATTTGATGAAACAGTTCGACGACATTCGAATAAGCCTAACTCACATGAATTTGGTGAAAAAGAGATGAAAGAATGGTGGAAAGATAAAGATTACCTTGGGATTGAAGGCGAATGTATAATTGACGAGAATATGACTCAGGAGCAGATTGTGCACTCAATTAAAGTCCGTGACCTGTAAGCGGAGCCAAACTGGATATGGAACAATACCGACTAAATAACCTAGTCGGTATTTATTTTACCTCTGTTAAACAATATCTTGATTTAAAAAAGTTCCTAGACCAGGATGCTTCTTTCGCGAGATAAGTCTCGTAACCTCTGTTAATCTTGGTCCGAGACCGGTACACTCTCAGCCTTGTGTGCGTAGATAAAGGGTAGGGCGCCAAGACATTGATTTAATATGAATAAAATTATATAATTATGTTCAATCATGGTAGAAACCATGATTTTCGCTCCTTCACACAGTTAGGTGACGACAATGGCAAAAGATGCCGAGCTCGACCGACTCAAAGTCGCGCAAGACCGAGCATTCCAGCGCAAACAAGACGCATATCAGGCACAGCAAAAAGCCTGGGATCGTCGCTCGTCTGCTCGTGATGCATTGAATAGTGCTCACGAGACTAAGCAACGAGCATATGCCGAGCAAGATAGGACGTGGCAGGACTATCAAAACGTACGAAGCTCCAACGGTCCACGTATTGATTCGCTGAACGCCCAGCAAGAGCAGGCATATGAGAACATGAGGCGTTCGTATGATGCCGCTTCATCGGCGTATGACCGTCGAGATGGTGCGTCTGCCAGTAGCTATGCGGCCGAAGGTCGTCGCTACAAGGAAGAAGCCCAGCATCATGTAGCTGAGAGACGACGGTTGGTCGAAGAAATTCGATCGGCTCGCGCTAATCATGAAGCATCGAAGCCCGCATTCCAGCGTGCCAAAGATGATTTCAGCGCAGCCAAGCGCATATTCGACTCGGCGAAAGCTGAGCACGAGCGGGCTCAGATCGAGTTCAAGCGCGCCAAGGTGGAGTTTGACTCTTGTGTCAAGGCGTTCAAGGCGAGGCTCGAAAAGGTCAAAGCCGAAGATCAAAAACGCCGCAACGACAAGAAAGACATTGCCACTAAGGCTGGTGTGCCCTACCGGTACCGCGACAATGTCTGGGTCTCGACCGATTCGAACGGCAACACCAACATTTACTTCGGTGGTGTTGGTAAACCAAACGGCCCTGGCCATGGCCACTACGTCATGGATCGTAGCGGCAAGGTGACGTACAAACGTGACCCGTACGACCCTCATGGTGCGCAGAACTTTACGGATCAAGACGGCAATCGTGGTGCTACATTGTACGATCGGCGGGCACGATCAGGCAAAGAGCCAAAAGGTGCTGAAGGCATCTTCGCTCGACGTGACGGTGGCCGTGAACACGTGACGCAATATTATGATGATAAGTATAGACT